>OJDQ01000312.1_pt1 | contig 23761 bp, 21 predicted proteins | sample 1592851 | NCBI WGS metagenome assembly OJDQ01 (sample SAMN05416774, study PRJEB24817) | seawater metagenome | isolation source: Sea water | place: Canada:Atlantic | collected 2013-07 | reverse complement strand
CCTTTTTTACTTTGTTTTTCAGCGCTAAGGCGGTGTTGTAGTCGAGGTGGTCATAGTGGTCATGGGAGATCAGCAGCACATCAATCTCTGGTAAATTGTCCACTGTAAAGATGGTAGTTCCCTTAAATGCTTTAACCATAAACGAGAACGGCGAAGCATAGTCACTGAAGACCGGATCTACCAGAATGCGCTGGCCATTAAGTTGCAGATAGAAGCCTGAGTGGCCTAGCCAGACGATCAGGTTTTCCTCGCGGGGCAGGCTTTTAAAGTCTATTTTATTTACCGGTACCACACTTTGCGGTGCCAGATTATCGGCCGAGGAGGTAAGGTTACCCCACATCACTGACCAGGTACTGACGCCTTCTTTGAGTACCGGACTGGTTACCTGATTATGGAAAGCTTGTTTCCCGGCATTGTAGTTAGCTGACTCCGTATAGGCCTTCTGCTGTTGTGCGTCCGGCGCCGCGCCAAACCGGGCGAGGTTGAGGACCACACAACCACCCAGAATTAGTGTGGCCGCGATAATCAGTAATACTGTTATAACGCTTTTCATTTTGAGTCGTCTCTTTGCTGCTGCCGGGTCTGGTATTGCCATGATACCGGGTCATTATCACAGACCATTGCTGCCTCTGACAGCCACAAAAAGCCTTATCTCTTGCCTGATACTCTTATTCCGGCAATTGCCGAAGGTTTAAATAAGCGTTGAGAATTGTTGATCCAAATCTAAGTTATTTCATTCATAGCCAAAGGGATAAGAGTGCTCTGGGGCCCCTTTGTGGTGAGATAAGCGGGTAGTTGTTGAGAGGTCAAAGATAATCCCATGCACAGTAAATCCCACCCTGCGGAAGTTCCATTAAATGACACCGATGTGTTGCTTTCCACGACGGACATGGATAGCCGGATAACCTATGCGAACAGTGATTTTTGTCGTATCGCCGGATTCAGTAAAGAGGACATGTATGGTCAACCCCATAATCTGGTGCGCCATCCGGACATGCCGGCGCAAGCTTTTGCCAACATGTGGCAAACTATCCGGGCTGGTCAGTCGTGGATGGGGCCAGTTAAAAACCGCTGTCGTAATGGCGATTACTACTGGGTTAATGCCTTTGTTACCCCTATTCGCGATAGCGCAGGCAATATTTGCGAATATCAGTCGGTGCGCACCAAGCCGGATCCGGAGGTGATAAAAAGAGCCGAACAGACTTATCAGCAACTGAGCAATCATAAGGATAAGCCGCAGTTGTCGCATCACGCCGATGCGCTTCCTCAATTCAAATGGGGGCTGATATTACTGGCCGGATTAAGCTTTTTGTCTGCCTTTTATAGCGAGCTTTCTGTCTATGTGAATTTGGTTGTGGGTCTGCTGGCGGTGGCAATGTTTAGCGTTTTTATGCGCTGGTCCGCCCGCCTGCAGACACTGACTGAAAAGTCCCGCCGGATTTTTGATAATCCTCTGATGAGCTTTCTATACTCGGGTCACCGGGATAGTCTGGCGGCCATAAATCTGGCGCTTGAAATGCAGCAGGCACAGTTAAAAGCGGTAGTTGGCCGGGTGAATGATGCGTCACTTAACGTTTGTGAAAATTCTGCCAGCAGCCTGCAGTGTAGTGATGAAGTCAGTTTGCATTTACAGCGTCAGATCGGTGAAGTCAGCCAGGTTGTTGCGGCAATGGAGCAACTGTCGCAGACCATTGGTGAAATATCGGGTAACGTTAACGGAGCCGCCGAAGTGGCGAATGAGTCTGAGGCCAGCACCTTTTTCGGCAAAGGCAATGTCGAGGCAACGATTCAAAACATTCAGAGCCTTAATCGCTACCTGCAGCTTGCCGATCAACAGGTTGCTGGCATGAGCAAAAGTGTGGCGGATATCAGCCAGGCCCTGCAAGTCATCGAGGGGATTGCCGTGCAAACCAACCTGCTGGCAGTCAATGCTGCCATCGAGGCCGCGCATAGTGGTGAGTCAGGTAATGGTTTTGTAGTGGTGGCCACTGAAGTCAGAGAACTGGCAACCCGAACGCAGAAGGCTACAGATTCCATTAAACAGGTGCTCGAATCTCTTTCTTCCCATTCAGGCAGTGCTCGTCATGGAATGCAGCAGGCTCTTAACTCTTCCCTGGATTGTGTGGGGCTGGCTGAAAGCTGCGGTTCGAGCCTGATGACGATTCAAAATGAGGTGAGTCGCCTGGCCGACCTCAACCGCAGTATCGCCGCGGCTATTGAACAACAGTCGGCAGTTGCCACCGAAGTAACTGGCAGTATCAACAATATCATGGCGCTGGCATCACAAAGTGGTGAAGTGAGTTCGCAAGCCAAGGCGCTGAATGCCTCACTGATGGATAAAGTTGAAGAACAAAGCGCGTTAATACGGCAGTTTGTGTAGGCAGAACATTCATATGGGAAAACCCGGCTCTGAAGTGAACCGTAGCGGCGCTTTTGCGGTACTCATACCACAATCAAATAATGAGGCAGTTTATGTGGTGTGCAGAGTGTGAGTCGATTGACGAGTATTTTTATTCCAAAACGTACTTTTGGTTGTTTTTACCCACCAGCGAAGCCATCGATAAAGTGACTAAAATGGCTGAGTATGCGAAGTATCCGCTGGAAAGTGTGGAGCATAAGTGTTTGCGGGTGCAGGTTGAGCAAGGCCAGACGGGGAACTTTCTCAATCAGCTCAATGGTTGCCTCGATGGGCCTGAATTTGGCGGTACCAAGGTAACCACTTCTGCCCAGCCGTCACAGCTTTCCATTGAAGAGATAAGCAGAATGACGACGGCTGAGGTACTTACCCGCCGCTATCAGGCCCAATGGCTGACCGAAGCCATGGACAAGCATACTTATGAAAGCTGGTTTCAACCTATTGTCAGGGCCGGCAGCGATGTGACAGACCCGTCAGTATTTGCTCATGAGTCACTGTTTCGTATCTTTGATGCTAACGATTCCTTAATACCGCCTGGCTTTGCGTTCTCGCTGGCCGAGCAAAGTAACTTGTTATTTGCGCTGGATCTTACTGCCAGACGTTCTGCGGTTGAGTATTTCTCACGGGCCAGACTGAAGGGCAAGGTGTTCATTAATTTTAACCCCTCAAGTATTTACGATCCGGCGTATTGCTTGCGTGCCACCGCGTCTGCCATCAGCGAGCTTGGCCTAAAGCCCGCTGATGTGGTGTTTGAAATTGTAGAAACCCACCGCGCAAATGACATGAACCACTTAAAGGGGATCCTGTCGTTTTACCGCAGCTCAGGATTTGGTGTGGCGCTCGATGATATTGGCTCAGGCTGGTCTGGTTTAAATCTGCTGGAGCAGTTGAGACCAGACTACGTGAAAATTGATATGGAGCTAATCAGCGGCATCGACGAAAACGCTTATAAACAAAACATTGTTAAGCACCTGATTCAGATAGCCCGTAAAAATCGTACCGAAGTAATCGCTGAAGGGATAGAAACTGAGGCTGAGGCGGAAATGCTCACCGAGCTGGGAGCGGACTACCTGCAAGGGTATTACTTCGCTAAACCAAAACGCTACAGTGACCGCATCAGCAGCGAAGAGCGTGAGGCGATTTATCAGTCAACCCGGCCTATTGAAGAGGCAAAGAAAGCACACCAACTCTCATAGTTCGCACTGAGCGCATTTGAACAATAAAAGACAAGTGTTGTTTACATTTGTCTTTTTTTAAACTACATTAAGTAAAGTTTATTTTACTTTATGGAAGGTTTAATTGATATGAGTGACTCTCAGGAACTTAGCCGCCGGCAGCGCAATCAGCTTAATCACCGCCGACTGGCCGGTTATACACTGGTATGGCTGTTGTCGTTAGCTCTGGTGTATTTTGGCCACCGCTACTTGTGGGCGGGATCAGCTCTGGTGACCACCGTAATGGTCGGGCTCAATATTATTGCGGGTATCGCAATGATGATGGCCAACAAAAAACTGCTTGCCGGGCTGGATGAGCTGGAGCAGAAAGTTCAGTTGGAAGCCATGGCCCTGGCGTTAGGTGCCGGTTTGGTAGGAGGGTTTGCTTATTCAGCGCTGAGTCAGACTGGAGTATTGCCGTTCCATGCGGAAATTTCACACCTTGCCGTGTTCATTGCGCTGACCTATCTGGTTGCCATGGTTAAGGGAGTGAAGAAGTATCAATGAAAAATCGATTAAAAGTACTCAGAGCAGAACGTGACTGGACCCAGGCAGATTTAGCCGAGCGTCTGGATGTATCGCGACAAACGATCAACGCTATCGAGAAAGGCAAATTTGACCCGAGTCTGCCGCTTGCGTTTAAAGCATCACGATTATTTGGCTTAACCATCGAAGAAATATTTCAGGACGAGTAACCCTTAGCAAGCGGAGAAAATTATGTACAACCTAACCTGTAATACAAAAAATCATATAACTATCGCACTGATATTTGCTGCCGTAATGTTGTTGAGTAGTTGGCTTATGAGAGGCGATGAGAACTCAACAGCGGTGTTTATGAGCCTAATCGGTACCTATCCAATCCTGGCCCGTCTGCTTAATGACAAACGTTCAGCAAGGTGTTAGTGATGCTATGTAGTGCGCCTGTCACTCGCTCCTTAGTCGGGTTTCACTTCAGGTGCCCGGTTGCGAGTACGCGGCCAGTTGCTCAAACAGCTTCTGACGTTCCACCGGCTTGCTGATGACATCGGTAAAGCCGGCTTCGCGGTAGGCGCGCACATCGTCCTGCATGACATTGGCAGTAAAGGCCAGAATGGGGACGGCGGTGTTGAACTCGCGTATTTTTGCGCAAGCTTCTATGCCGCCCATTACCGGCATCCTGATGTCGCACAAAACGAGGTCAAAATGGGCGGTTTTTACGGCATCCACTAATTTGGCCCCGTTATCCACAAACATCGCCTGCGTATGGCATTCCTGCATAAACGCATCCACGACCAGCTGGTTAATTTCATTGTCTTCAGCAATAAGGACTTTTAAGCGGCTCAAATCCGGCGCCTGTGTCACTGAACCTTCGGTTTTCGGTGCATCTGATAGCCCAACTGAACAAGCTGAGCGGGGGAGTATTACCGTAAAGCAGCTGCCCGCTTCTGGTTGGCTTTCTACCTGTATGTCTCCTCCCATCAAGGTAATGAGCTGTTGAACAATACTTAGGCCAAGGCCAGATCCTCCATATTGCCGGGTGGTGGTTACGTTTGATAAAGAGCCAGGCTTAAAGTCCCTGTAGTGCCAATAAAAATGATCAATCCAATCAACAGGCTCCGCTACAAGAATAGAAAACTTTGCGCAGATTTTCTAATTTTGACTACCTTTTAAGAAATAAGGAAAGTTATGTAATGGGTTAATGATGAGTTGTTTTAGTGGGTGAAATGGAAGGCAATGTGAGCACTATGGACAAAATAACTGACAATCCGCAGCGAGAAATTAATAGCGCTCAACACTGTGGGGGCTGCTATTTGCGTCATGCCGACGTTACTAAAGCATCATCGTCTTGCCGATTTTGTTTTACCGGTAAGATAGTTGCCCCGGACACGCTAATATTACCGCCGGTATGGACTGGCCTTAACGCGTTGTCTGTCTTTTCTGCTATACAGAAATTATCCCTGGGCTTACTGCAAAATACGACCCTGAAAATTGATTTTTCTCAGGTTGAGTTTCTTGATTCATCCGGTCTTGGCGCGCTGGTGGGGTTGCAAAAACAACTGGTTCAAAATCATACCGTGATACAAATTATAGGCGCCGACGCTCATGCTCTGCGTTTACTCAAAACGGCGAATTTGCATCAGATGTTCATGATTAACTAGCGGCTGGCTCGGCTAGATAAATTTACTGAGATGCGGGTGTGCCAGTTCTATCCATTGCCGTAAACATGGCTCATCAATAAAGCTGAAATCGGCAAAGTCGAACCCGGGAGCCACCGAACAACCAACCAAAGAGTAGTCTCCGGTAGAGACGGCAGCCTGGTAATGACCGCCTGGTACCACAGTGGCCAGATCATCATCCTGACCGCCGATGCGTTTTTCATGTAATTGTTGCTGATGTAGCTGATACAGGGTCAGCGGAGCACCGTCATAGTGATTCCATATTTCATCATGCAATACTTTATGGAAACGGCTGACCTGCCCTTTCAATAACAGAAAATAAATATGGGTAACTGCGGGGCGCGGCAGTCCGTGCTTGGGCGAACTGACTTCTGCTGCAGAGCGATAAATCTGACGATAATAGCCGCCATCCGGATGAGGTTCCAGACCGAGTTTATTAACGATAGGGTGCATTTATTACTCCACTGGAGACTGTGACCAAAAATCCCGTTTCTGGCAGAAAAGTCTTAAATACAAGCCGTAGCGGCATGTTTAAGGGTAAAGCATACATAAGGGAAACAGAATGTGCATCTCTTTTATTAAATAATTGTTAATTAATTGCAATGGAATATAGCATAAAATACAGCTCTGAACTTATTACACACCCGGGTACGTATATATTTCATAAGGTCGTTCAGAAGTGGTCCCGTAATAGTTGTAATTTTATGAAAATAAACAGGTTTTTTTATGGTTGGGAAAATGCATGAACGGTTAGAGGTTAGTAAACACAGCAATTAAAAAGGAAGCGTAAAAAATGAAATATCAAACCTATTCGCCGCTCAAGGTGAACGATCACACATATTCTGCGATCAGTTTTGACAAGCTTTCCAATCAGTACGACCTGGCCAGACTGCCTTTTTGCATTAAAATTTTACTCGAAAACCTGCTAAGACATGAGCACACTGACTTTGTCAGTGATGCCGATATTGAAACCATCGCCCGGTGGGACACCAGCGATGCCAGCGATCACGAGATTTCCTTCGTGCCCGCGCGGGTGATTTTGCAGGACTTTACCGGTGTACCGGCCATTGTCGATTTGGCTGCCATGCGTGACGCTATCAATCGCCTTGGCGGTGACGCTCAGGCTATAAACCCGCTTAACCCGGTTGAGCTGGTAATCGACCACTCGGTCATGGTGGATCATTTCGCTGAAGAAGATGCGCTTAGTAAAAATACCGCCATCGAGGTAGAGCGTAACAAGGAGCGTTATCAGTTTTTAAAATGGGGACAATCGTCCTTCGATAATTTTAAGGTGGTGCCACCGGGCCGCGGGATTGTGCATCAGGTTAACCTTGAGTACCTGGCGCGTTGCGTATTCGCCAAAGAGCAAGGGGATGAAACCCTGGTCTATCCCGATACGCTGGTGGGAACCGATTCGCACACCACCATGATTAATGGCCTTGGCGTCCTCGGCTGGGGCGTTGGAGGAATAGAAGCGGAAGCCGCAATGTTAGGCCAGCCGGTGACCATGCTATTACCTCGGGTGGTGGGCTTCCGGTTAACCGGTGAATTGCCGGCCGGTGTAACGGCTACCGATATGGTGCTGACTATTACCGAGCAACTACGTAAGCACGGAGTGGTCGGCAAGTTTGTAGAATTCTATGGCCCGGGACTCAGCTCGCTGACTACCGCTGATCGGGCAACCATCGCTAATATGGCGCCGGAATACGGTGCAACCTGTGGCATTTTCCCACTTGATGACGTGGCTCTTGATTACTTGCGCCTGACGGGTCGTGACGAGCAGCAAATTGAGTTGGTTGAGCATTACGCGCGGCAAACCAGTCTGTGGCACGACGATAACAGCAAAGATGCTGAGTATCATGAAACCCTTGAACTGGATCTGGGCGAAATAGTGCCGTCAGTTGCCGGGCCAAAACGTCCTCAGGATCGAATTGCTCTTGATAATGCGGCTGCCGCCTACAACGACTGGCTGGCGCAACAAATAGACGTTGCTGATGTCACCGAGGAAGCTGATTTTGTTGCCGAAGGTGGCGACGCGCCAGTCGTAGACGAAGATCACGCTTCATATGTGAAACTCAAGGATGAAGCGTTTAATCTGGAAGATGGCGCAGTAGTGATTGCTGCCATTACCAGTTGTACCAATACATCCAACCCTTCCGTGTTAATTGCCGCCGGTCTGGTGGCTAAAAAGGCTGCCGAACTTGGTCTTACCCGTAAACCGTGGGTGAAAACCTCACTGGCACCTGGTTCGCAGGTGGTTACTCAGTATCTGGAAGACGCGGGCCTGATGCCTTATCTGGAACAGCTGGGCTTTAATCTGGTTGGCTATGGTTGTACTACCTGTATCGGTAACTCAGGGCCACTACCTGATGCGATCGAAACCGCTATTCGCAAAGCCAAACTGTCGGTGACTTCGGTACTTTCCGGTAACCGTAACTTCGAGGGACGCATCCACCCGGATGTGGCCGCCAATTATCTTGCCTCGCCACCACTGGTGGTTGCTTATGCACTGGCAGGTAACATGAAAATGGATATTGCTAATAGTCCTTTGGGTAAAGACGCGCAGGGCAGTGACGTATACCTTAAGGACCTGTGGCCCACACAGGAAGAGATTCAGCAGTATATTAAAGACAATGTGTCCGGCGAGCTGTTTAAAGCCAAATATGCCGATGTGTTTAAAGGCAGTGGTGTGTGGAATGAGCTGGAAGTCTCGGATACTTCGGTTTATGACTGGCCGGACTCTACCTATATCGAACATCCGCCATTTTTCGAAACTATGTCGACCACGCCGGACCCTATTGGTGCTATCAACAGTGCCCGTTGCCTGGTGAAAGTAGGTGATTCAATCACTACCGACCACATATCTCCGGCGGGTGCCATTGCACCGGAGAGTCCGGCTGGCGAATACTTACAGGAGCTGGGGGTAACGCCGGAGCACTTTAACTCCTATGGCTCACGCCGGGGTAACCATGAAGTAATGATGCGCGGTACCTTTGCCAACGTACGCCTGAAAAACCAGTTAGCGCCAGGTACCAGCGGTAGTGCCACCACGCACTTCCCAAGTGGTGATGCCATGTCGATTTACCATGCAGCCATGCGCTACAAGGAAGAGAAAGTTCCGGCCATTGTGATTGGCGGTAAGGAATACGGCACGGGATCCAGTCGTGACTGGGCAGCCAAGGGACCATCACTTATGGGCGTGAAAGCCGTGATTGCCGAGAGCTTTGAGCGAATTCACCGCTCTAACCTGATTGGTATGGGAATTCTACCGCTACAGTTCAGCGAGGGAGACAGCGCTGAATCGCTGGGTATCGAGGGGAATGAGCAATTCTCTATTGAACCGGTGGAGCGTGGTCAGAAAACGACCCAGATGACAATTAAAAAGGTTGATGGCAGCACGTTAACGGTTGATTTAACCGTACGGATTGATACCGCCAATGAGTTTACCTATTACGAACATGGCGGGATCCTTCATTACGTGATCCGTGAGTATCTTAAAGCCTGATCGGCAGGCACCAAAAAGGGGCCGAGGCCCCTTTTTGGTTTTCACTCCTAAACCACCTACTTCAGTAGGTAGTTATCATTCGTGGTAGGGCTTGGCCCATATATATTAGTCAGCAAATAATGATGTATATAGATTGTTGTCGGAGTCGCCGACCGCGACCAGAGGGTGTTGTGCGACCCGGTGACCGTGAACCACTCTGGACTCCCCGCAGCCCTTATCAGTGAAAAACGTCATCGTCCCTTGGCAGAACAAACTAGACCGTCAATGACGGCACATCCATGTGTCGCATCGACTGAATCCTCATCCATGATGATTCTTCCAGTTTGTTATGTATGCCAGTGACAATGACAACACTGAAGAAGGGCACAATTTTTGTTCTTTCTTCGATTTAAATAGAGCCCCCCTTTTAGGGGGTTAGCGCAAAGCCACCTTCTTCAGAAGGTGGATTATTTACATTTGTTGTAAAGTTTAGTACTTACCGTTCAGGCGACTGACAGTGAGGTAACCTTGCTTGATGGTTTCGACCATATCATCGGTTTTGTCGCGCTCAACAAATTTATGTTCAATGCCCGAGAGTTCGCCGTTAGCAAAAATGTCGTCAAAGTTGATGGTGCCTTTACCCACGTCAGCAAATTCGCCCTGGGCGTCCATGTCTTTCACATGCCATAATTTGAAGCGGCCCGGATTGCGTTTAAAATAGTCTACCGGGTTCAGGCCGGCTTTTACGGTCCAGTATAAGTCCAGCTCCATGGCAAGCAGGTCGGCATCACATTCATCGAGCAGAACATCATAAGGGACCTGACCATTCATGTTTTCGAATTCGAAATCATGGTTGTGGTAGGCCAGCTGAATACCATTGGCTTTAAAGGTTTCGCCGAGTTTGTTGAGGCGTTCAGCGAGTCGCTGATAACCGGCTATATCTGTGCTGCGATCTTCAGGGAAGATATACGGCACTACCACGTATTTGTGGCCCATGGTTTTAGCGATTTCGATCTGTTTTTCAACGTCAGCGTCGGTAGACATAAATTTAAGTAATACGTGAGAGGACGGCGCGGTTAAACCCAGTTCGTCCATTAACGCTTTAACGTCTTTAGGGTCGTTGTCGTAGAAACCGGCAAACTCCAGCTCTTTGTAGCCTACGCTGGCAACCAGTTTTAAGGTGTCAGTTACGCTTTTTTCCATCATGCTGCGCAGCGTGTACAGTTGCAGGCCAACGCGATTGACTTTGGCGGCAGTGGTCACCGTGGATGCTCCCCCACAGGCTGCGGCACCAAAGAGTGCACCAACGCCGGTGGCCGACATTTGCATAAAACGGCGACGACTCAGCTTGCTGGCAGAGGCGGTGGTAATGATTGGGCTGTTTTTACGGTGTTGCGACATAGGTTTTCTCCCTTTTATTGGCATATTCACAGCCTTACCGGTTGCGCCGGGGCTGGCCCTGTGCTGTTTCGGATAATTAACTGGTACGGCAGAATGACTTTTACTGCACGTTTGGCTTTGCCCTTTAAAACATCAATGAGCAGGTTAATGGCGGTCTCACCAAATTCCTCTGCCGGCTGAGCGATAGTGGTTAATGGTGGATCGCTGAATTTTGCAAAGGCGATATTGTCGAAGCCGGACACTGAAATGTCTTCAGCAATGCGTAAACCAGCGGCTTTCAGGCGACTGATAGCGCCCAGCGCCATTTCATCGTTTTCGCAAAAAATGGCGCTTACCGGGTGTGACTGGCTAAGGATGCGGTCGGCTGCATCGTACCCGGATTGCAGCGTAAAGTCGCCGTCGAACATCAGCTCTTCGCAGTATTTGAGTCCGGCTGCCTGTAAGGCATCTTTAAAGCCCAGCATCCGCTCACGGGTTAACGGGCTGGACGCCGGGCCTTTGATCATAGCGATATGCTGATGGCCGAGTTCAACCAGGTGTTCGGTCATTGCGGCGGCGGCCAGACGGTTGTCCAGTGAGACTGTGGGGCACTGTGGCGTATCGAGAATTTCACAGGCGTTAACCATAGGCAATAAGCCCTGATCATCTGCGTCATTATCACTGAAGGGGTTAAAGGCCCGAAGTTGTACCACGCCATCAGCTTGTGATGTATGGATCATCCGGGCGTAATTTTGTTCGGTAGCACTATCACCCATGGTATTAACCAGCAGTAAAGAATACCCCTCAGCAGCAGCGGCTTCCTGCATGCCACGGATCACCCTGGCGAAAAACACGTTAGCCACGGTAGGCACCAGAACTACAATATTGTGGGTTTTGCCAGAGCGAAACTTCACCGCCATCAGATTGGGTTTATAGTTAAGCTGCTCAATGGCGCGGGTCACTTTGGCCCGGGTTTTTGGCGATACCAATTCTGGTTGCTGTAACGTTCGTGACACCGTGGCCACCGAAACGCCTGCTAGGTCAGCAACTTCTCTTATATTCGACAACTAATCGCCCCCACATAACCACAGTGAATAATGTAACCGATAACATTTATTGTTTTTTTATGTTAACAAAGTTTCTGTTTTCAGGTAGCTAAAAATGCGTGTTTTCCGCGCATTAACCAAAAACCACTCCATTTTATTAACATATTTGTCATAAATTTGGACTAGATCTGGTGAATAATCTTGTTATACTCCGATGTAATCCGTTACATTTTTACATCATTAACAAAAAGTACACAAGTGCGTTTTGGACGAAAACTGCAAATCGAGGTTTGAACGTGGCAAAAACTGAGAAAATTCGCTTAGGCATGATCGGCGGCGGTCAGGGCGCTTTCATTGGTGCGGTGCACCGTCATGCAGCCGGGCTGGATGGACATTACGAACTGGTGTGTGGCGCGTTTAGTCGCAACCCGGAAAATAACCTTGAAACAGCTGAATCGCTGAGTATTTCGGCGGACCGTGCTTATCACAGCTGGCAGGCGCTTATTGAACAAGAGTCGAAGCTGCCAGAAGAACAGCGCGTGCAGGTACTGGCAGTCGTGACGCCTAACCACTTACACGTTGAAGTTACCAAGGCTGCACTCGAGGCAGGCATTCATGTGTTCTGCGAAAAGCCACTGGCGATTTCCCTGGGTGAAGCCAAAACACTCAAGTCAGTGTTACAGGAAAAGCCTGTATTACTTGGTCTTGCGCATACCTATATTGGTTATCCCATGGTATGGCAGGCGCGGCATATGGTGGCTAACGGCGAGCTGGGTAAAATCCGGAAAGTCTTTGTGGAGTATCCGCAGGGCTGGTTAAGCGAAGGTATCGAACTACAGGACAACAAGCAGGCAGGCTGGCGTACCGATCCGAGCAAATCCGGCGGTAGCGGCTGTATGGGCGACATTGGTACCCACGCGCTGAACATGGCTGAATTTGTGTCTGGCGACAAGGTAACCAAACTGTGCGCCGACATGCATATTCACGTGGAAGGACGTCGTCTGGACGATGATGGAGCGGCACTGCTGCGCTTTGAAAACGGCGCATCTGGTGTGCTGATGGCAAGCCAGGTGTGTGCAGGTGAAGAAAACGGCCTGAAAATCCGTGTTTACGGTGAAAAAGGCGGCTTAGAGTGGATGCAGATGAACCCGAATTCACTGCTGGTGCGCTCGCTGAGCGGTCCGATGGTGACCCTGCGCGCAGGTGGCGGAATGCCTGGTCTTTGTGATGAAGCTAATGAACGCTGTCGTATTCCTGGTGGTCATCCGGAAGGATACCTGGAAGCGATGGGGAATCTGTATACCTTCTTTGCTAAAGCGGTACGTAGTGGTCAAACCGGTAAAGCCGAAGGAGTGCCAGGTCTGGAAGACGGTTTACGCGGTAACGCGTTTATCGAAACCATGCTGGCGAGTACGGCCAGTGATGCCAAGTGGACCGATTTTTTCGACGCTGAATAACACGCACCTAATTAACGTATTAAGCAGGAGAGTAAACTATGTCTGCGATTAAAGGCCCGGCTATCTTTTTAGCCCAGTTTGTCAGTGATAAAGCGCCATTTAATAAACTGGATACCATTGTTAAGTGGGCGGCTGAGAATGGCTATAAAGGCATTCAGATGCCGACCGGCAACGACGATATTTTTAATTTAGAACTGGCGGCTAAAAGTCAGGACTACTGTGATGAAGTGATGGGCATTTGTCGCGATGCTGGCATTGAAATCACCGAACTTTCAACGCATCTGCAAGGTCAACTGGTGGCGGTGCATCCGGCTTACGATGAGCTGTTTGATAACTTTGCACCCAAACACCTCCACGGTAAACCGCAGGAACGCACGGAATGGGCGATTGAGCAATTAAAGTTTGCCGCTAAGGCAAGCGAACGGTTGGGACTGAAAGCTCATGCAACCTTTTCCGGTGCGTTGCTGTGGCACCTTGTTTATCCATGGCCACAGCGCCCGGCCGGTCTGGTAGAGCAAGGCTTTGCTGAACTGGCTAAACGCTGGAAGCCAATTCTGGATGCATTTGACGAAGCGGGTGTGGATGTGTGCTACGAAATTCACCCGGGTGAAGACCTGCACGACGGCGCAACCTTTGAGCGTTTCCTGAAAGCCGTGGATAACCATCCGCGTGCCAACATTCTGTTTGACCCCAGCCACTTTGTGCTGCAGCAACTGGATTACCAGGACTTTATCGACCGTTATCACGATCGCATCAAAATGTTCCACGTTAAGGATGCTGAGTTTAACCCTACCGGTCGTTCCGGCGTGTACGGCGGCTATGAGGACTGGAAGGAACGTCCCGGACGTTTCCGTTCATTAGGTGATGGTCAGGTTGATTTCAAATCTATCTTCAGCAAGCTGACCCAGTACGGGTTTGATGGCTGGGCAGTGCTGGAATGGGAATGCTGCCTGAAAGACTCCGCGCAGGGCGCCGCCGAGGGCGCGCCGTTTATTGCCAGCCATATCATTGAACCCACCAAGCATGCGTTTGATGATTTTGCCGGCGCTGAGGCGAGTGAAGAGCGTAACCGCCGGATCCTGGGTTTAAAAGATTAATAACAACACGTAACTGGTACAAAAAGTACGGTCAGTACAGACATTTGGCGAGGAGCCTATGAACACAATAACAATACGTCTGAGTATTATGATGTTTCTCCAGTTTTTTATCTGGGGTGGTTGGTTTGTAACGCTGGGAACCTTTCTCGGCGGTACGCTCGGTGCGTCGGGCAGTGAAATCGGTATGGCGTTCTCAACCCAGTCATGGGGCGCGATCATTGCACCGTTCATCATTGGTCTGATTGCTGACCGGTTCTTTAATGCCGAGCGTATTCTGGGCATTCTGCACCTGGTGGGCGCGGCACTAATGTACATGATGTATATGTCTACCGACTTTGCCGGTTTTTACCCTTATGTACTGGGCTACATGATTGCCTATATGCCCACCCTGGCACTGGTGAATTCAGTGTCGTTTGGTCAAATGTCAGATCCGTCTAAAGAGTTCGGTAAAATTCGTGTGTGGGGCACCATCGGCTGGATTGTTGCTGGTCTGGTTATCAGCTACGTGTTCTCGTGGGATTCGCAGCAAGGTATTGCTGACGGCATGCTGCGTAACACCTTTATGCTGTGTGCAATTGCCTCGCTGGCACTGGGTATTTACAGCTTTACGCTGCCAGCCACGCCACCGGCTGCAAAAGGTTCAGAAGCGTCCAGTCTGGGTCAGTTACTGGGCCTCGACGCGCTGGCAATGCTTAAAGATCGTAACTTCTTTGTGTTCTTTGCCTCAAGTGTGCTTATTTGTATCCCACTGGCTTTCTACTATCAGAATGCGAATCCGTTCCTGACTGAGATTGGAGTTGAGAATGCCACCGGTAAAATGACGCTAGGCCAGGTATCAGAAGTCCTGTTTATGCTGGCGCTGCCGGTATTCCTCAACCGCTTTGGCATCAAAATGACGTTGTTACTGGGCATGGCTGCCTGGGTATTACGTTATGCATTTTTTGCCTTTGGCGATGCAGAGTCTGGATTGTTCATGCTGATTATTGGTATTGCCCTGCACGGTATCTGTTATGACTTCTTCTTTGTGTCTGGCCAAATCTACACTAATGCCAAAGCCGGCGACAAAGTAAAAAGTGCCGCTCAGGGGCTCATTACCCTGGCAACCTACGGTGTAGGGATGCTGGTGGGATTCTGGGTAGCCGGTCAAATTACCGATAACTATGCCGGAGACGCAGGCCACGCGTGGCAACAAATCTGGCTGTTCCCTGCGGCGTTCGCGGCAGTAGTGCTGGTGCTGTTCCTGTTAATCTTCAAAAAGGAAGAGGTTAAGGCTGATGCCTGATAAGCCAATGAATTCTGCTTTGTCGGACGCGCTCATCGCGCGTCGCGACCTGCTTAAAAAGCTGGTGCTCGGGGTAACCGGCGCCAGTCTCAGTTCGTCCGCGCTGGCGACTTTGCCAGAAGACATTGCAGGGTTAAAGCTGAAAGGGAATATTCATCATTCCGTGGCCCGCTGGACTTACGGCGAATTAACTATTGAAGAGCTGTGTATTGCGGCGAAAGCCATTGGCTTTAGTGCCATCGACCTGATTGGGCCTGCGGATTGGACAACGCTCAAAAAGTACGGCATCGACAGCTCTATGTGTAACGGTGCCGAACTCAACCTCGAAGACGGTTGGGCCGATCCGAAGTTCCATGACGAGCTGACAGAGCGCTACTTGAAGCATATCGATTTAGTCGCTGATGCCGGCTACCGTAACCTGATTTGCTTTAGTGGTAACAAACGCGGCGTAAGTCCTGAAGAGGGCCTGAAGCATGCCGTAAACGGTCTTAAACGCGTTATCGGACACGCAGAAAAGCGTGGCGTTATCCTGCAAATGGAGCTGTTTAACAGCAAGGTAGATCACCCGGATTACTTTGCCGATAATTCGGCCTGGGGGATTGCCCTCTGCCAGCAGCTCGGTTCAGCTAATTTTAAGCTGCTTTATGATATTTATCATATGCAAATTAGTGAAGGTGACATTATCCGCACGATTCAGGATAACCACGAGTACTTTGGTCACTATCACACTGCCGGCGTACCCGGCAGGCATGAAATAAACGATACTCAGGAGCTTTTTTATCCGGCGATTATCAAAGCAATTAATGCGACAGGCTTTAGCGGATATGTGGCTCAGGAATTTATACCAACCCCAAAAACCATTCAGGGTCAGATTGAATCGCTGCGCGAAGCTATTCTGATTTGTGATGTGTGATTGGGCAACACATAAGATCGGTTAGAGACACTACACGATTTAAGGGGAGAAGTAATGGCAGATAATGTCTATGATGCAATCGTAGTTGGTTCAGGTATCAGCGGCGGTTGGGCAGCGAAAGAGCTGGCTGAAAAAGGGCTTAAGGTTCTGATGCTGGAGCGCGGTCGTAATATTGAACATATTAAAGACTATGTGAACGCCCACAATGAGGCGTGGAATTACCCGCACCGTGATCTGGCTACGCAGGAAATGAAAGAGCTTGAGCCGGTTATTAAGCGCGATTACCCACTCAATGAGTCCACCTATGGAATGTGGGAAAGTCACCAGACATCTCCTTATGTCGAAAAGAAACGCTTTGACTGGTATCGCGGCTATCACGTGGGCGGACGCTCACTGCTGTGGGGTCGTCAGAGTTATCGTCTTAACGAAGCTGATTTTATGGCCAATGCCAAAGAAGGCGTTGGGGTTGACTGGCCGATTCGCTACAGCGATATGGCGTCTTGGTACGATTATGTTGAGCGTTTTGCGGGTATCAGTGGAAGCCGGGATGGTTTGGATGTGTTGCCAGATGGCCAGTACCAGCCGCCAATTCCATTAAACGTAGTAGAAAAAGATCTCGCCAAACGATTGCAGAAAGCGTTTAAAGGTACTCGTCATATTATTAATGGCCGCAGTGCCAACATGACTGAACCCAAGCCTGAGCAGAACCGGGTAAACTGTCAGTACCGCAATAAGTGCTGGCTGGGTTGTCCGTTTGGTGGCTATTTCTCTACGCAGTCATCAACGCTACCAGTGGCGATGGCTACCGGCAACCTCACTGTACGTCCGTTCTCTATCGTGACCCGTGTGCTCTACGACAAAGACAAAAAGCGTGCAACGGGCGTTGAAATTCTCGACTCTGAGAATAACCAGACTTATGAATTCAAGAGTAAGATTGTGTTCCTCAATGCGTCAGCGCTGAACTCGGTGTGGATGCTGATGAACTCAGCCACCGATGTATGGGACGGCGGTCTGGGCAGCAGCAGCGGTGAGCTGGGCCATAACATTATGGATCACCACTTCCGCGTAGGGGCGTCGGCCGATATTGAAGGTTTTGACGATAAGTATTATTACGGACGTCGGCCGTCTGGTTTCTATATTCCGCGTTTCCGGAACTGGGGCGATGATAAACGTGATTATCTGCGTGGCTTTGGTTATCAGGGCGCTGCCAGCCGTCAGGGCTGGAACCGCAACGTGGCTGAAATGGGCATTGGCGCCGATCTGAAAAATACCCTGAGCGAGCCGGGTGGCTGGTCGATTGGTATGACGGCCTTTGGTGAAATGTTGCCAAACCACGACAATAAGGTTTACCTCAACAAAGCACAAAAAGACAAGTGGGGCTTACCCGTGCTGGAAATGGACGTTGAGATCAAAGAAAACGAATATGCCATGCGTAAAGACATGATGAATGACGCGGTGGAGATGTTTGAAAAAATGGGCCTCAAGAATGTTCAGGGCTACGACGCAGATTATGCGCCGGGTATGGGGATTCACGAAATGGGTGGTGCGCGCATGGGCCGCGATCCTAAGTCTTCAGTGCTGAACGCTCACAATCAGGTGTGGGATGCGCCGAACGTATTTGTCACCGACGGTGCTGCGATGACTTCGGCGTCCTGTGTTAACCCATCGTTGACTTACATGGCATTAACCGCCAGGGCTGCTAACTTTGCTGTTGAAGAATTGAAAAAGGGGAACATCTAAGATGGACAGACGCGACCTTCTTAAAATGATTGCGGCCTCTACCGGTGCTGCCTTTGTTGGCGGTAATGCGATGGCCTGGGGGTTAAAAGTGCCTGCCACCGACCCGGCAAAAGTGGGCCTGAGTAAAGATGATATCAGCCTGATGAGCGAAGTGGCGGAAACCATTATGCCACGAACTGACACCCCGGGCGCCAAAGATGCCCAGTGTGCACAAATGATGGCGGTGCTGGTAGCAGACTGCTATACGCCGGTTCAGCAACAGGCGTTCAAAGACGGCCTGCGTAAATTGAACCTGGTCAGTGATGAGCGTTTTGATATGCCGTTCCTGACCCTGAGCAATGCGCAGCGTTTTGAATTATTAAACGACCTCGACGCTCAGGCCAAAGAATATAATGCCGAGCGTAATTTGTGGGGCGCGGTAAATCAGCGTGCTAACAGTCGAGATGCGGACGATACCGATCCGTTACCGCACTACTTCACTATGTTTAAGCAGCTCACCCTGTTTACTTTCTTTACATCTGAAGTAGGTGCCACCAAGGTGCTGCGTTATGTGGGGATTCCGGGCAAATACGATGGCGATATGCCATACGAAAAAGGTGACAGAGCCTGGGCGACCTAATTGAAGGCCGTCGATATTTTGCCAAACAAGAGGACACAACTTATGCGTAAGAAAAGTATAGCAACCGTTGCTGGTCTGGCGCTGTTATCGCCAGCGTTGGCTGCCTGTGCTGCCCAGGAAGAAAAACTGGAGCCGTGGCAACAGGCACAGAAGACGGAAGTTTGGGAGCCCGTACCGGAAGTGGTTGAGACGCCGGTGGGTAAGGCCCCATCGGATGCCGTGGTATTATTTGACGGTACCGACCTGTCAGCCTGGGAGTCAGTGAAAGGCGGCGAGGCTGCCTGGACCCTTGGCGGCGATACCGTCACCGTGAAGCCTGGTCAGGGGAACATCCGAACCAAGCAGTCGTTCTGTGATGTGCAATTACACGTAGAATGGCGAGCGCCAAAACCTGAAGCGGGGATGGAAGGACAGTTACGCAATAACAGCGGTGTTTTTTTCCAGGAACGCTATGAAATTCAGGTGCTCGATTCTTACCAGAATAAAACCTATCCGAACGGACAGGCTGCATCGGTCTACAAGCAAACCATTCCACTGGCCAATGCCACCCGTCCACCAGGTGAATGGCAGGAGTACGACATAATCTTTACCGCACCAAAGTTCGACGGTGAAGCGCTTCAGTCGCCCGGCTATGTCACGGTTATTCATAATGGTGTAGTAGTACAAAACCATGTGGAAATTCAGGGCACGACTGAATGGATTGGCGCTCCCAAATATAAAGCCCATGGTTGTGCGCCTATCCAGTTACAGGATCACGATAACCTGGTGAGTTTCAGGAACATATGGCTGCGCGAACTCTAAGCTGTCAAACTAGCATTAAATAAAATACCCGGCTCTGCCGGGTATTTTTTTGCGGTAATTTATTGGAACTGATTATGATTGGCGAATTCGCCGCGTTGGCTGCGGCGCTCTGCTGGGCGGTGTCTGCCCGGTTATTTCAGATGCTGGGAAAGTCGTTTACCCCCCTGGCGCTCAATTTTTGGAAAGGGATGCTGTCTGCCGGATTGCTTCTGGCTGTGTCGGTGGTGTTTTTACCTCCCGTAGAAGCATCGGGTGCAGTTTGGGGCTGGTTGTTGCTAAGCGGCGTTATTGGTATTGGCCTGGGCGATACTTTTTTCTTTCAGGCGCTTAATAAAATCGGTGACGCTCAATCTATCCTGATTGCAGAAACACTGGCACCGGTATTAACCGCGTTACTGGCCATGGCATGGATTGACGAATGGCTGAGCTGGCAGCAGTGGCTGGCGGTGGCGCTGGTGATCATCTGCGTGGACGTAATTGTGAAAACCCACAAGCGCGCGGCGTTAACCTTATTTTCGCCAACCGGTTATGTTTATGCTGCGCTGGCAGCGCTTTGCCAGGCCGTCGGGGCTGTCATTAGTCGCGATGTGCTGACTTCCTTTGAGATTGATGCCTTTAACGCCAGTCTTATCCGGCTGCTGGGCGGCCTGCTGATTATTTGTTTGCTGATGGTGTTTACCAGATAGCGCTGGTTGCCTACAACCACTGATAAGGGCATAACCTGGCGACTGTTTACACTCGCAGTGTTTATCGGCACCTTTATGGCGCTGACCTTACAAATGCTGGCGTTCAGTTATACCAAAGCGGCCATTGCCCAAACCCTGCTGGCAGCCAGTGTGTTACTTTCTCTGGGCATTGGCTGGATGCTTGGCGACAGACTAAGCCGTAATGTTTCGGTCTGGTCTGCGCTGGCGGTTGCCGGGATTGCCATGTTGGTGTGGCTGGAGTAGCATATTCTTATTACTGTTAGGCCAGAGTACATCATGTTTGACGTTATCAATGTTATCCCGTTTATCTTCGCCTGCCTGTTACTAAACATTCTGCCCGGGCCGGATTCGTTATACATCATTGCTCGCAGCGCTACTCAGGGCGCTCGCGCCGGGGTGGTGGCCTTGCTGGGGATCATGTCGGGTGTCAGCGTGCATATTGTGGCAGCAGCGCTGGGGCTTAGTGCTTTGCTGGCCACTTCGGCCTGGGCATTTACGGTGATTAAGGTGGCGGGGTGCGCTTACCTGTTATACCTTGGCTTTTCTATGCTAATGGCAAAACGACCACAGCAAGACGGCGCTGAGGCAGAACAAAACCTGGAGTTACCTCGTACCGCCAGTTTGCAGCGAATATTTGCCGGTGGTTTTTTAACCAATGTGTTAAACCCCAAGGTGGCGCTTTTTTTTCTGGCTTTCGTACCACAGTTTATTCCTGCAGAGGTGGCCGATAAAACCGGTATGTTTCTGGCTCTGGGCGGCATATTTACGCTGACCGGGACGTCCTGGTGTTTGCTCCTGGTTATTGGAACGGTGTGGCTCCGTAAGCGTCTGTCGGGCGTTGGCCGCTTAAGCTTCTGGTTAAATAAGGCGGCGGGCGGCCTGTTTGTGTACTTTGCCGTGAAACTGGGACTGGCCAGTGCCTGATAACGCTGGCTAATCGAATCGTTTTGGTTGATCATAAACGCCGCCGGCGCTATGCTCTGGCTAAATAATGTACAATCAACATAACTAAATTATAACGTTTGATGGTTACTGCTGTTCGCTAGCGATTGGGTGTAACGTTATATAAGCCGGACGCTTATGACGCCATTCAAACGCAACCTTTCCAAGCTACTGTTTATCGCGCTGGTGCTGGCGCTCGGCACTATCATTTCCGGCGTCATTTATTATTTCAAAATGGATAGTAACGAGGATACCCTCAACACGTTGCTGTTTCGCGAACTCAAACAAATAGAAGGCACGCTCCACCGTAGTTTCGACAAGGTTAAAGTCACGTCTCAGTATATCCTTGCCGATGACAATGACCAGCAACAGTGTGATGTTAACCAGGATGTGTTGAAAACAGCCATCGAAAAACTCTCTGTTTCAGACGACCTGGCCGCCATTCAGGTGGAAGAAAAAGTCACGGTTTCCGCACCGCCGTCATCCTCCTATGCACTGTCGTTTGAGCCATTCGACCAGGCCAATTTTATTAGTTACAAAGCCTGTGAGGCCCCGAACACTAAGAGCGCTTATTTTAAACTTCATTTGTCGGGTAAAGTCAGTGATTCTTTAGGCCAGCGGGTCGCACGCTTTCAGACAGTCGCTCTGGTTGATGGAAATGGCAATGTGCTATCAGTGGTTAATCATGCATCGCAGTTAAGTGACGAAACCGAACTGCTGATCAAACGCATTACCCATTTACACCCATCCACACAGTCAGCTACAGCTGAGGCAACCCCGGCTAATATGGTGATTGAAGGGACGAATTTTATAGATACCCAGGTGAGCGATATCGACTTCAGAGTGTACGTGCACCCGGTAATGGAAACCGCCTTAACGGTGGCAGGGCAGGAGCTGTATCTGGTTGGGGTGATAGAAAAAAGCGCGATCAATCAACAGAAACTAAAGTTGTCTCCCACGCTGCTCATGTGGCTGATTTTAGGCCTGCTATTTTTAATCGCCATCACTCCCCTTATTAAACTGCGCTATATCAGTACTACCCATGCCATCGCCAGGGGCGACAAAAGCCAGATAATACTCGGTATGACGATAGCCATTGGTATTGTCACTATAGGGTTAATTCAGGAGTTGTTTTTTAATTATTTTGCGGAGGTAAAAGCCCGGCAACTGCATTTGATGCATCGCGAAATCAGTCATGACTTTGTGGAAGAAGTGAGCACTGTGCTAGACATTGTGGAACAGGCTACCGATGACAAGTGTACACGTCATCGCCCCGCCAATGGCGAGTCTGGTGTGTATGACAATCAAATTTGTGAGGGCCCCTTGACTGCTGAGAGTCATCCCTCACCAGGCGCTCTGGCACACAAGCGAATTGTAGAAACGGTGGCGGTAATCGATGCAAATGGCACGGTGAGTACCGACTATCCTGTGCTGTATAGCTCGGAGCATCTGGTCTTCGAGCAAACCATCAACCTGGCTAGGCGAAACTATGTGAAAGCCGGTCTGGCTGGTCAGTTCTGGCAGTTGTCTCACTCAGACGATGGCAGGATGTCGCGGTTTTTCATCCAGCGGGTGTTTAACATTGAAGACGGCCGTAAAAATGCCATGTTGTCGATCCCGTTTGCAGCAGGTAAATTTGATGATGAACCGGCGCCATACAGTGTGGAAGCGTACAGTCAGTTCCGGCTGGCCCAGACTTTTTCGAGCTATCAGAAAAAAGGCTTCCAAAAGCCGCTCCAGCAAAGTGCCAATGCTGAGCCAAAGTTAATTATTGCCGGCACCCGGTTGGGTAGTCTGGTTGACCGGGTGATGCCTAATAATTTTGGGTTTGCAGTGATAGACGAAGACGGCAACGTGTTGTTTCACAGTGATGATTCGCTGAGCCTGATTGAAAACTTTTTCACTGAGACGAACCGTAATCCGGAACTGCTGGTGGCGGCCGAACATAATCAAATACGCTCACCCACGTTAATGCAGCTCGATTATAAGGGTAGTCCTCACACGGTTCTGATTGGCGCAATGACAGCAACCGGTACTGAAGCCGCCACGGTTAATAGTATTCCCTGGCGACTGGCCGTTTTTTTTAACCCCGAGGCGCTGCAAACCAATAATATGATCCTGGTGTTTCTGGCGGTCTTCTTATTTCTGCTGGTTGTTATTCCGGCATTTATAGTGTTGCGTTACGGCATTGTTCAGCGCTTCTGGCAGGAGTTGGCCTATTTTGATGAAAAGCATATCAAGCGCTATAAAACCTATGCGCTGATTCTGTTTGCTACCGGGCTGGGTATTCAGTACCAGACCGGGGTTATTCTGCCCTTTACCAGCCGCATGGTTATGTGGGCTGGTAGTTGCACATTGGTGGCGATATTTTTAACCCGTATGTTTCGGGTGAACACCACACATTATGCTTTATGGAAGCGCCCGATAACTGGCTTTGTTGCCATCACGGCATTACTGTTTATTGTTGATATGCTTAATCAGTCTGGTGTTCAGCGAGAGCTAATACC
>OJDQ01000308.1_pt1 | contig 23851 bp, 23 predicted proteins | sample 1592851 | NCBI WGS metagenome assembly OJDQ01 (sample SAMN05416774, study PRJEB24817) | seawater metagenome | isolation source: Sea water | place: Canada:Atlantic | collected 2013-07 | reverse complement strand
GCCTGTACAATACTATTCTGTTATAGATATTTGTTTTATTTCAGGACATTTAGGGTGTCGTAGTGTAGGAGAAGTGACACATGCCAGCTGAGAAAGAAACCAAATCCCTTGGTCTTTTGGCACTTGCCGGGCTCACCCCGTATCAGCCAAAAGATGACGAAGAGTATATGAACGATGCTCAGATGGAGCATTTTCGTCAAATACTGAAAGCCTGGCGTAACCAGTTGCGTGAAGAAGTTGACCGCACGGTTACTCATATGAAGGATGAAGCAGCGAATTTCCCTGATCCGGTAGACCGCGCGGCGCAAGAAGAAGAGTTCAGTCTGGAACTGCGTACTCGTGACCGTGAGCGTAAACTGATCAAGAAAATCGAGAAAACCCTGAAACGTATAGAAGAAGACGACTTTGGATTCTGTGACCAATGCGGAATTGAAATTGGTATTCGTCGCCTCGAAGCACGTCCAACAGCCGATCTGTGTATCGACTGTAAAACCATGGCTGAGATTAAAGAAAAACAGCTTCAGGGATAATGATAATTGCCGGCCAGTGGTTCGATGGCTGGCCGGTACGTTATTATTTGTCTTTTAATATTGTCCGATTTAACCGGATGTTTTCCCCGCGTCTTCCATTATCACGGTGTTTAACAACGTGACTCATTGTTCAGAACAGACTTACACCGGGCGTTTTGCTCCCTCTCCCACCGGGCCGCTACATTTTGGCTCGTTAATCGCTGCCTTAGCCAGTTTTCTTGATGCCAGAGCCAACCACGGTCAATGGCTGGTTCGCATGGAAGACATAGACCGTCCGCGGTGTGTGGAGGGGGCCGATGAGCGTATACTGGAATGTCTGGTTGCTCATGAATTAAGGTGGGATGGCGAAGTACGCTATCAATCCGAACAGTTAAATGACTACGAAGACGTGTTACAGCAACTCTTAGCACAAAAGGCCCTGTATGCCTGTGAATGCACCCGCAAACAAATAAAAGCAACCGGCGGGGTTTATCAGGGCACATGTCGCGAGCGAGACCTGCCGCCTATGGGCAATGCGTTGCGACTCAAATGCGATCAGCCTGTTACCCGGTTTACCGATCAGTTGCTTGGCCCGATCACCATCAGCGATCCCCATGCCCTCGAAGATACGGTATTGCGCCGTCGTGATGGCCTGCATAGTTATAATCTGGTGGTTGTGGTGGACGATATAGCCCAGGGCGTTAACCACATTGTTCGCGGCAGTGATTTACTCACCACTACCGCTGCGCATCTGACGTTATATCGCCAGCTTGGCAAAACACCGCCTTCTTATACACATATTCCGGTTGCAGCCACCTCGTCAGGGCGTAAACTAAGCAAACAAAATCATGCCCGGTCACTGGATAACCAACGCGCCCTGCAAAATTTGCAGCAGGCGTTAAAGTTTCTCGGGTTTAGCGACATTGCCAACCACCATAACTCGATATCAGCATTACTTAATGCAGCGATAGCAGCCTGGCAGTATAATAAAATACCGAAAAGACATGAAATTATTGTCGACGGGGCAGAATCTACTTATCATGATGCCCCTGAGAGTTAAGGAGTAGTTACCATCATTACCCGCGTTCTGGACAAGATGAAACGCGCATTGAGTCGCGACAGTGAGCAAACACCGCAGATAGAAGGGGTGGTTATCCCTCGCGCTGAGCATGCAATATCCCGGGAAGACATCAGCGATAATGCCCTGAAGGTCATGTATCGCCTCAACAATGCAGGATTCTCTTCCTACCTGGTGGGTGGCTGTGTGCGCGATCTTATGCTGGGCCATAAGCCAAAAGATTTCGATGTCGTCACCAATGCCACGCCGGAGCAAATCAAAGGCCTGTTCCGCAACTGTCGCCTTATCGGTCGCCGTTTCCGCCTTGCGCACATTGTATTTGGCCGCGAAATCATCGAAGTCGCCACGTTTCGGGGTCATCATAATGAAGACCAGTCGATGGCCAAGCAGGATGAGCAAGGGCAACTGGTGCGGGACAACGTGTTTGGCACTATCGAAGAAGATGCCGAGCGTCGTGACTTTACCTTCAATGCCATGTACTACGATGTGGCTACGTTCTCAGTAACCGATTTTGCTAATGGTATCAGTGCGATTAAGCGTCGCGAAGTCGACTTAATCGGCGATCCGGAAGTACGGTATCGCGAAGATCCGGTCAGAATGCTGCGTGCTGTGCGCTTTGCAGCCAAGCTGGATATGACCATCAACCCGCGTACTGCTAAACCCATTTATGATTTGGCGCATCTGTTGTCAAACATTCCTCCGGCGCGCTTATTTGAAGAAATGCTCAAACTGTTTTTATCCGGTCAGGGTCTTAAGACTTTCCGCATGCTGCGTGAATATAACCTGCTGGAGCCGCTGTTTCCTATGCTCGGTAAGGTATTTTCAGCCGCTGACAGTAAAGAGATAGCGCTGATTGAGCGGGTACTGGTGAATACCGACGAACGGATTAACACCGGTCAGCGGGTTACCCCGGCATTTTTGATTGCCACACTCTTATGGTACCCGGTTGAAGAGCACGCCACCAAACTACAGTCCGAGGCGGGCCTGAACGCCCACGATGCGTTCAATATTGCCATGGGCGATGTATTACATCGTCAGTCCCAACGGATCATGATCCCCAAACGGTTCAGTACCGTGGTACGGGATATCTGGCATCTGCAGCAACGACTGCCGCGACGTTTTGGCCGACGGGCATTCCAGCTGTTGTCACACCCTAAATTCCGCGCAGCCTATGACTTTTTGCTTGCTCGTGGGCAGACTGAAGGTGGGGAACTGCTGGAGCTGGCTGACTGGTGGACACAGTTTCAGGACGCAGCCCCCAACCAGCAAAAGAAAATGCTGAACACGCTGCGCCAGGAAGAAGGCGGAGCGCAGCGCAAACGCCGTCGTCCACGTAAACCTAAATCCGATAACCATGTCCAGTAAACATACCGTTTATATTGGTCTGGGCAGCAACCTGGGCGAATCGCTGAGTCAGTTAATCTCAGCCATCTGCGCGCTGCGTGAATTGCCGGACACTCAGGTCCAGAAGGCTTCCTCTTTTTACCAGAGTAAGCCTATGGGCCCGCAGGATCAGCCGGTGTATATAAATGCGGTTGCCCGGATCGCCACCCAGTTATCCCCCCATGAATTATTAGCAAGTCTGCAGAGAATTGAACATCATCACGGACGGGTACGAGAGGGGGAACGCTGGGGCCCACGCACCCTCGATCTGGATATTCTGCTGTATGGCAACGACACCATCAAAACCGATGATCTGGTTATCCCTCACATAGGCATGGCCGAACGCGAATTTGTATTGGTACCGTTATTTGAAATTGCCCCGGACATGATTATGCCGGACGGACTGCCGCTTTCAGTGTGGGTATCACGCTGCTCGCTGGACGGTCTCAAGCGCCTCGCCTCAATCAACGAGTCATCCACTCTTTAACGGCCAAGCGCCTTTATTGCATTGGGAGAATGCCCATGAAAAAAGTCACCATTTCGACACTCATAAAACAAAAACAACAGGGTGAAAAAATCACGGCCCTGACAGCCTATGACGCCAGCTTTGCCAAACTATTTGATGAGCAGGGTATTGATGTACTGTTAATCGGTGATTCGCTGGGCATGGTGTTACAGGGCCAGGACAGTACCCTGCCGGTTACCACTGCCGATGTTGCTTACCATACCCGCTCGGTCGCTGCTGGTGTGAACGCCGCTTTTGTTATTGCCGATATGCCGTTTATGTCTTATGCCACACCCGCCCTGGCTTATGAAAACGCCGCAGCCTTAATGGCCGCCGGTGCCAGCATGGTAAAACTGGAAGGCGGCGCCTGGTTATGCGAGACCATTACCGGTCTTAAGCAACGCGGTGTGCCGGTATGTGGTCACCTCGGCCTGACTCCGCAATCGGTGAATGTCTTTGGTGGCTTTAAAGTACAAGGCCGAGAAGAAGACAAAGCCCAACAGCTCATCGATGACGCGCTGGCGTTAGAAGCCGCTGGGGCACAAATGCTGGTGCTTGAGTGTGTGCCCACACCACTGGGTAAAGCGGTCAGTGAAAAGCTGAGCATTCCGGTTATCGGCATTGGGGCAGGCGTAGACACCGATGGCCAAATCCTGGTGATGCACGACATGTTTGGCGTTAGCGCCAATTATATGCCTAAGTTTTCTAAAAACTATCTTACCGAGACCGGTGATCTGCGCAAGGCTGTCGCCCTGTATATTGAACAAGTGAAAAATGGCCTTTTCCCGGGCCCCGAACATAGTTTTGAAAAATAATGCAATTTATTGAATCTCTAAGCGCTTTGCGTGAACTTCGCCAATCGTGGCGCAGCAACGGTCAGACCGTGGCATTTGTCCCTACCATGGGTAACCTGCACGATGGTCATCTGGATTTGGTTAAACAAGCCAAAAGCCTGGCCGATAAAGTGGTGGTATCCATTTTCGTTAATCCCATGCAGTTTGGTGCCAACGAAGATTTAGATGCCTACCCACGAACGCTCGATGCCGATCGCAGCAAACTTGAAGCCCATGGCGTGGATGCATTGTTTTTTCCGGCGGTTGAGGATGTGTACCCACGCGGCTTAACTGAACAAACGATTGTAGAAGTACCGGCCATCTCTGAGCTGCTGTGCGGTGCCAGCCGCCCCGGTCACTTCCGCGGTGTGGCAACCGTTGTTTGCAAACTGTTCAATATGGTGCAGCCTGAGGTTGCCTGTTTTGGCGAAAAAGACTTCCAACAACTCCAGGTGATCCGCACCATGGTGGAAGACCTGTCACTACCCATTAGCATTGTTGGCGTGCCCACAAGGCGTCAGGAGGATGGTCTGGCGATGAGTTCTCGCAATGGCTACCTTAGCGCTGAGCAACGGGCCACTGCCACGCGAATATACGCCGCCATGAAGCAAATGCACGAGGCGATTACCGCCCGCCAGGAAAGTTATGACGATATCGAACGCAAGGCATCACAAACGCTGATGACCGCCGGTCTGACTCCGGATTATGTGACTATTCGTAACGCAACGACCCTTCAACCCGCAACGCCTGACGATACTAATCTGGTGATCCTGATTGCAGCGTTTATGGGAACCACGCGTTTAATCGACAATATGCAGTTAACACTGGATCAGGCTTGATCCAGTGTCTCGGCGGTGTTAACCGCCTGTAATTCCTGCCACACGCGGTTGCGGGTTGCAATCGCGTGCTGCTCTTCAAGAATGGCTTTAAGATCGCGGGTTTTAGTCATGGGATTGGCCAGTACAACACGAAAGACCGTGATTGGATAAGCGCCATATACCGGGCATTCCAGTCTGGTCCGCGAAACGAATGATTTACCCGCTTCACGTTGCAGTTTTTGCACGTTTACCACCAGGCGATCCACTTTACTGTTCAGTCGCTGAGCCTGAACCTGAGGCAGCATTTTCAGTTGTGCCTGAATGGCCGCCGGGCACACCCGGTATGTCATTATCGACAATGTTGGTGAGGTAACCAATTCAAAATCAGGATGAGCATCAATCATTGCCGCAAACTTTTTGGCTTTTTCGATACTCTGATTAATCAACAGCTCATAGCCACGGCGCCCCAGAATATGCAATGACGAATAAACCATCATGGCCATGCCATTACGCGAACCTTCCAGAGTGGTAGCGCCGAGATCTTTTGAGCCTTCACGCAGGATATACTGTGCATGATGTCGAACGGCGTTAGCATCTTCCGGGTTCTTAAACAGCGCCATGCCAGCCCCCATGGGGACATACATTTGTTTATGCGCATCGATGGTTACTGAATCAGCCCTCTCAATGCCTTTTAAAATGCCGCGGTAGTGCTTTGAGAACAGTGTTGCACCACCCCAGGCTGCATCCACATGGAACCAGCAACCCAGCTCTTTTGCCACATCTGCCAGTTCGTCCAGCGGATCGACATGACCGGTTTCGGTGGTTCCGCCAATGCCGACAATGGCCAGTAATTTATTACCTTGCGCCTGATACTCACGGCCCTGTTTTAACGCCTGAGCAGGATCTAAAACCTGCTCAGGACAAGGCAGGGTGATAAGATTTTCACGTCCGATACCCAACACATCCACGGCTTTCGATAAGCTGTAGTGACCCCGTCGTGAACACAGCACGCCAAGGTTATCAATATCATAATGACGATAAGCACTCGCCAGACCTGCCCGGGCTACCCCCGGGAAACGCCCCTGCGGCCCAAGGATCTTGTTGCGGGCTACCCAAAGGGCGGTGATATTAGCAACGGTGCCACCAGAGCAAAACGCTCCCAGCGCATGACGGGCACTGTGCAGATATTGCTCGTAAAAGGTTTCGTTCTGCTCATACACCAGGTTATGCATCATCCCCAGCACCTGACGCTCCAGTGGCGTGAAGGCTTTGGACGTTTCGATTTTTACCAGATTCTGGTTCAGACCCACCAGCAGCTTAGCTAACGACAGATGAAAGTACGGCAAGGCCGATGTCATGTGGCCAATAAAGGTGGGGGAATAGGTATTCACTGAATGGGCAACCAGCTTTTCCAGCAGGTTTTCAGCGTGCGTTGAGACGAACTCCGGCGACTCAGGCATCATTGCATCGGCAAAGTCCTGCTCGACCTCTTCCAGCGAGGTTTTCTTAGTCACCACGTGTTGCGACAAGAAATCCAGAATATTGTCTGAAAGGTGTTCTTCAATTTGTGCCAGCTTAGAGTCTTTGTGCTCTGGCTTGGTAAAAACCCGAAACAGGTGCTTCAAGCTTACTTGTGCTTCACCCACACTGTACACCTCTCGAATTGAAAATGATAACTGCGCTGATGCCTTGTTACACTTACTGTTTAACGTTCACGCAACATCGCCATCCGGCACAACCTGAAACTCATGCCGGATACTTAGCAATGACCTTTCATAGCCTCAGACTGTAACGCAGATTCCCCGCTACGCCAAGGCCAGCCTATGGTTGTTACGCTAAACAACCGGTAGAAAGATCGTTCTGGGCAGCCCCCAAAGAGAATGCGATTATAAGGATTTTCTAACAAAAACCCATGAAAATCTGTCATATTAGTGTCACAAATACAGATTTTAACCGCTTAATCGATGCTACTTAGCTCTCACCCACCCCAACGAGTCGCCAGCATTGTTGTCCACTATCCTGATATTTTTCTTCGAATGGTGTGAATGCGGGTTGCTCCGGATTGACCTCAGAGATATCGCACTGCATGGCGTATTTGGCTGCTGACACAGCGAACTCCTCGAGATAAATCAACCAATTGCTGCGCACTTCAAGGCGCGGCGAAAGCGCCATCAGGTCGGGCATTGCCTGACTCGCGTGCCAGCGCTTTTGTACCTGCGAAGGTTTCGGATAAGGATTGGGATACAGCAGGTAGTGAGCGGCGATATGCCAGGCGCTCTGATTGCTGGAAGCTCGCATGAGACGCCAAAAATCGACCACATCCGCACGCACCACCTGGTAATTATTCTGCCGGGTCTCATAATGCTGATGTTTGTTAACTCGCAGTGCCGATTTATCAATACCGATAACCCGCGCCTCAGGATAGCGTTGAGCGAGGCCTGCGGTACTTTTACCAACGCCACAGCAGGAGTCGAGGATGACTTCTCCCTGCCAGTCACTCAACCAGTCTTCGACCTCATCGAAAGCCTGCTGGGTATGGCCATGGATCGGGCGACGATTTTCAGTACGCTGGTACTTCTCAACAATCGCCTCCAGCTTTTCGTGCACACCACTTTGCTGACTTTCTACGGTTCTGGAATTGCCCCGCATGATCAGGAACGAATTCCGGTACCACGTTTCAGTAACGTGTAAGCAACGGTAAATAATGCCAGATTAAATAACACCAGCAGTCCCATTGCGAGACCAATATTCACATCTGAGACGCCTAAAAAGCCGTAGCGGAAACCATTAACCATGTAAACGATTGGGTTTGCCTTACTGACCCACTGCCAGAACTCCGGTAGGAGTGTCAGCGAGTAGAACACCCCGCCCAGGTACGTTAGTGGCGTCAGCACGAAGGTTGGAATAAGGCTGATATCATCGAAGGTCTTGGCAAAAATACCGTTAACCAAACCGGCCGTGGCAAACAAGGTGGCGGTAAGTAATAAGGTCAGCACAATGATAGCGAGGTTATGGATATGAACATCCACAAACAGCATAGACACCACCGTTACGATGAGTCCGATTAACATTGCTCTGGCCACACCGCCCCCCACATAACCCAGAATAATCACGGAGGTAGGCACGGGTGCTACCAGCATTTCTTCTAAGTTACGCTGAAACTTTGCGCTAAAGAATGACGATGAGACATTGGCATAAGAGTTTGTGATCACCGACATCATGATCAGGCCAGGCACAATGAACTCCATGTAGGTGAAACCGCCCATCTGGCCAATTCGTTCACCTATGAGGTTACCAAAAATAACAAAATATAAGCTCATGGTAATAGCAGGCGGTACTAGCGTTTGGATCCAGATCCGCAGAAAACGCGTGCACTCTTTGATCCAGATGGTCGTTAAAGCTATCCAGTTGTTTCCGGCAGACATTACACCGACTCCTTACGTCCGGCTTCAACCAGACTGACAAATAATTCTTCCAGACGATTGGCCTTATTGCGCATACTCATTACCTGAACCCCCTGTTCGGTCAGCTGACTAAACACCGGATTCAGGCCATCTGATTTCGCCACGTCGACTTCCAGAGTGCTGCTGTCTAGCAAGCGATATTCGAAGCCTTTCAGGTTAATTTCGGCCGTTTCGCCCTCTAAATCAAGGACAAAGGTTTCAATATTAAGCTTCGACAATAAAGCCTTCATGGACGTGTTCTCCACAATCAGGCCTTTATCGATAATAGCGATATTGCGACACAGCATTTCGGCTTCTTCAAGGTAATGCGTGGTCAGAATGATGGTAATTCCCTGCGCATTGATTTCCTGCAGGAATTGCCACATGGAACGCCTGATTTCGATATCTACACCGGCGGTAGGCTCATCGAGAATCAGCATTTTGGGCTCATGCATTAAGGCTCTGGCAATCATCAGGCGACGTTTCATTCCCCCTGACAGCTCTCGGGCTCGAGCATTGCGCTTTTCCCACAAATCGAGTTGCGATAAATATTTTTCGGCCCGCTCGTGAGCAACGTTACGAGGTACGCCATAGTAACCGGCCTGATTAAGCACGATCTGTAAGACAGTTTCAAACTGGTTAAAATTAAATTCCTGGGGCACCAGACCAATGCACGACTTAGCCAGTTCCTTTTGTTTGTCCAGATCGTAACCGAACACTTTTACGTCACCTGACGTTTGATTAACCAAAGAGCTGATGATGCCAATGGTTGTTGATTTGCCCGCCCCATTAGGGCCGAGCAGGGCAAAGAAGTCGCCCTCTTGTACTGTCAGTTCAACGCCTTTTAAGGCATGAACTGAGCCACGGTAGGTTTTTGTTAACCCCGAGATTGTTAACGCTTGCATGCTTATTTCCGTGATTATTGTTGTGCCGCCCTATAGCGGGAATCAGCTTAAGGGTATGACTACACACCTTATTGGCTTAACCATCCAGCCCTTCCGTTTATTATTGAAGTTTCGTTTAACGGGTGGGAGACTTGCGCACAACGGGTTCAGAAAGATTTTTTGTCCCACACGATATAGTAACAAATTTACAAATTTAAAGGGCCTAGTTTGCCGGACAAACCATTCCAAAAAACCAATTGCGTATATAAAAATATACCATAAGGCGATTAGACATACCAAAAGTATACCTTTTGCCAGCGTCTGAGGTTTGTTAACTGCAGACGACGTGCTATTTTTGTACATTAGCAATAACTCATCTAACTACCGGTGGCTCGATCGTTCTCTAATGCCCATTCAATCCACTAAAAATACCGAGTCAAGTCTGGTGTTGATTGTAGATGATGATCACATCAGTGCTACCCTGATTTCCAGCATCCTTAACAAAGTTTGTCGTTGTTTTACTGCCCTGTCTGCGGCGGATGCCATAAAGTTCTGTGAAAACCAGTTACCTGACCTACTGGTGGTTGATGTAAACATGCCGGGCACCAACGGTCTTGAGCTTTGTCGTCAGCTTAAAGCACGCCAGGATACAGCCAACATTCCGTTAATCTTCATTACTGCTGAATTGGGCGAAGACGCTCAGGTTAGCTGTTGGCAGGCCGGTGGCAACGACTTCGTCACTAAACCGATAGTCGCCCAGACAATCGTACACCGTGTGCGCAACCATTTGTTGAGTAAACTGCGGCTGGATGCAGTGATCAAACTCAGCTTCGAAGACTCACTGACCGGCCTGTATAATCGCAACTATCTCAATGAAGAGTATCCCCGGCTATCGCGTCAACTGATGCGCGATCATCAGCGCTTGGGTCTTATTATCTTCGACGTGGATTATTTCAAACAATACAATGACACCTACGGCCATCTGAAAGGGGATATGTGTCTGGAGAACGTCGCAACCGTTCTTAAAGGGTATACGCGGCGCGCCCGTGATGCGGCAATCAGGTACGGCGGCGAAGAGTTTATCCTGTTGCTACCTAATACAGGGTTATCCGGTACCCGGGATATCGCCAACCAAATTCTGACCGACATTTATAATCTGAATATGGCGCACAAGCACTCACCTTTCGATCGGGTAACGCTGAGTGCCGGTGCGGTAAGTGTGCAGAATATGGATCGCTATACGCTAAATGATGTCATCGAACAGGCTGATATCAACCTGTACGATGCCAAACTCAAAGGTAAAAATAAGGTTATCTCCGGCTAACACTTAACGTTGTGCCGTTAAGGTTGGATCTTCCTCACCTAACTCAATTACCACTTTCCGGTCGAAGAAGGTACCTTCATATTCTTTATGTTGGCTCCGTTCCTCTCCCAAAGCCAGGGTCAACACCTGTTTTTCATCCACTCCTTTATTGAGCAGATATTGTTTTACACTAATAGCGCGTTGCATTGACAGCGCCTGGTTATATTTAGCATCCCCTCTTTGGTCGGCATGTCCGGTCAGGCGAGCCTGGAGTGAAGGATAACCGCGTAATGCTTTGGCAATCAGGTCCAGCTGTTGCTGATAATCTGGAGCAATGTCATAGGCACCGGTCTGAAACTGCACCACACTTTGCAAGGTAATAGCCGGCGTATCCTGGGTTCGGGTATCACTGACCTGAGTTGTCAGACTCGCCTGCTGTAATGCCTGTAGCTGATTTCGCATGGCCAGCAAGGAGCGATCCCGTTGAGATAATAACTCCGCCTGAGCCGTCAGCCTGGCCTGATTGGCCTGCAGTGCTTTATCCTGCTTGATATCGTTACCTAAGAACGCTCCCACAAAGCCTGCCACCGCAGCGCCTACCGGGCCAGCCACCATGGCACCTATCACCACGCCGGAGCCCATACCAATGCCGGCGGCATGTTCATAAGTGTTTTCTTTTTCGCTGGCCATAGCTTGGGTTGCTGACGTTAAGCATGACATGGCTAGTACTGCTGAAATGATTGTTTTACGCATAATAAGTATCCTCTGGGTAATGAATGTGTGTTTCGCTGTGAACGATATGAATTACACCAGGAGGATATGGCGCAGCAGGTGTCAGGTTGTGGCAATGCACTGAACAAAAAAGGAAAACTATGGCAAGTTATGGCGCTGTTGGCAGGTAAAATGTGTGTCAGGTGGCTAAAATCCGCTTTAGCCCGCGCAAAAGTGGCAGAAAAATGGCAAGCTCGGGGAAATTGTGCCGAACTTCCGCCTAACCGGTTTGACTAAGTTATAGTAGGGGCCGGTATTAGACAGGATGAATGATGTATGCCAAAAACCATTGCCATCGTTGAGGATGATATTGCCATCCGCGATAACTATACAGCCGTACTGACCGGACAGGGCTATACCGTTCAGGCCTACGCCGACCGTCCCTCTGCCAGTCTGGCGTTCAGTCAGTCACTGCCGGACCTGGCCATTATTGATATTGGCCTGAATGACGAAATGGAAGGCGGCTTTATGTTATGCCAGCAATTACGTCAGCTTTCTCAGTCGTTACCGATTATCTTTTTCACCGCCCGCGACAATGATGTGGATACGATCAGCGGCCTGCGTATGGGGGCAGATGATTACCTGACCAAAGACATCAGTATGGCGCACCTGCTGGCCCGAATTGCCGCCCTGTTTCGGCGCACCGATTTACTCGCCACCCCCAAACAGGATTCAGACACCATTCGTCTTAGTCACCTTAAAGTCGATGTCAGCCGCATGACGGTTAGCTGGAAGGATATTCCGGTAGCACTGACCGTCACGGAGTTCTGGATGTTACATGCCCTGATTAAACGTCCGGGTCATGTAAAAAGCCGCCAGCAGCTAATGGATGAATCGCGCATGGTGGTGGATGATTCCACTATCACATCGCACATTAAACGGATGCGCAAAAAATTTGTTCAGCTCGACGACAGTTTTGACCACATCGATACGGTATATGGCATGGGGTATCGCTGGCAGCAATAGCTGACCGGTGCAGAAGGAACCAGGTTGGTGAAATTGCGCTTTTCTATTCGTTTACAGTTATTGGTACTGTCGCTGTTTTTGTTTGCCATCCCATGGCTGGGTTATAAATATGTCTGGGAACTGGAGCAATACCTGCGTATCGGGCAGGAACAAACGATGATTGGTACCGCCAGAGCCGTGGCCACAGCCCTGCATGAACGCCCGGCCCTGTTTGACAGCCAGTCCGCTTATCTGCAAAACGTGCGGCCGGGAACCGATCTGTATGCACCGCCTATTGATGTGCCAATTCAACTCGATGGTCGCCTGCAGGAGTGGCAGGCGGTGTCACCGCTTATCCAGTCTTACAGTGCCGACAATGTAGTAACCTGGTTTACGGAGCAAAACGCGCCGGTGACACTCTCAGTGGAGCACATGGTGGGGCGCTATGATCAGTATTTTTATGCCATGTTTGCGGTTACCGATGACAAGGTGGTCTTCCGCGCGCCGAATAGCCTGAGCGTCGACCGTTCAGACCACCTGCTGATTGGTATGCTGGATGCTCAGGATACCCTGCATCGCTACATTATTTCACCTTATGACTCCGGCTGGGTAAATGCTTACCAACTCGACGAAGATCCGCGTCGTTTCAGGGCCGTTAACAATGCGCTGGAAATTCAGGGACGCTGGGAAATGACCAGCACCGGGTATAACGTCGAGCTCCGTTTTCCTATCACCATGACCTCCGGTGCCCTGGCATTTGCCATCGTGGATGTCGACGATCCGCTCACTCGTAACAAACAGTATGCAGTGGGCACCGCTAATCCGAACCAAAGTGATGACCTCGGCACAGTAGTCACCCCCTCTCCGGAAATAGAGCGAATTCTCTCGGGACTGCGCTATGCCGACTCCCGGGTTTGGGTCATCGACAAACATAAGCGGGTGCTGGCCCGCTCGGGCTCTATTCATTCGTCTCTTGGGTTTAACGCAGGCAGTCAGGAAAATCGTAGTCAGGGTTGGTGGCACTATATCGAACAACAATGGTTACTGCCGCTGTATTATCAGATTCTCACTCGTCCGCCGGGCGATTTCGTAGACGAACTGGCTGATGCCTACGCACTGGCAGGTAAAGATATCAATCACGCCCTCATTGGCCAGCCGGATTCACTATGGCGACTAACGCCGGATAACAAAGCAGTGATCCTGTCTGCCGCCTACCCGATTTATATTGGTGACTCGGTCATGGGCGCCGTTGTGGTGGAGCAAACCACACATGGTATTCGCACGCTGCGAAACCGCGCTCTGGAACAGCTTTTCCATGTCATCCTGGCCGTGATGCTACTAGGCACCCTGGGCTTACTGATGTTCGCTCACCGGATTTCTAGCCGGATACGCAATCTGCGTGATGACACTGAAGCGGTAATCGACTCCAATGGCAAAATTATTGGCAGTTTACCGCCGTCTCGTCATGGCGATGAAATTGGCGATTTATCACGCTCTTTCAGTGCTGTACTGAGTCGGCTCCAGCAATACAACTCGTATCTGGAAAATATGGCTTCCCGTCTTTCCCATGAATTACGTACGCCTATCGCAGTGGTACGTTCTTCGTTAGATACCCTGACTGAAGTACAGGATCCGGCTCAGCAGCAGGTATTTTTAAGCCGCGCACAGTCGGGGATCAGCCGTTTGAGCAGTATTCTTAACAGCATGAGTGAGGCCACCCGGCTGGAGCAAATGATCAGTCAGGAAGACACTGAACGCTTCGATATTATTAAAGTCGTTGGTGGCTGTGTGGAAGGTTACCAGCATGCCTACCCCCATCGGCAGTTTGCACTGAAACTGAGTTGTGAAAAGGCCCAGCTCAACGGTTCGCCGGATCTGATAGCGCAAATGCTGGATAAAATCATTGCCAATGCGGTGGAATTCAGCCAGCCAGAGAGTACCATTGCCCTGCATATGTGGCAGGAACAACGCACGGTTAAACTCAGTATTACCAATACCGGCCCACTGTTACCCAAGGGAATGCATGAGCAACTGACCCAGTCAATGGTATCGGTAAGAGCAGAAGGTAACAGCGCCGATGGTCCGCCTCATTTAGGCTTAGGCTTGTATATTGCCAATATGATTGTAGCCTTTCATAAGGGTAAAATTGAGCTTCAGGATTTACCGGATAATACCGGGGTGTGCGTGGTTATTTCATTGCCGGTCACGCCTAACTAATCAAAAGGGCGAAAGAATGAGTGAAGCCGATCCGCGAATTATCGCACTGGAAACGCAGTTTAGTCACTTACATGTACAGTTGTTTGATACCTTTAGTCACGCGCAGTCAGCCGTGATGACGGTAATGCAGACCGGCCGGGATATTGACCGAAATCACGATGACTTTCAGCAGCTTAAACGAGATTTTGAAGTGACGGTTGCGATGTATCAGGGCGCCGACAAGGCAATGCAGGAAAAGATAACCGCCACCCGAAAACTGGCAGATAATCACCAGACCACCAATGTACACCTGACCCAGGTTTGGGCTGCCGCGGTTTCTGCTTTGTCGTGCGATCGCATGCTGGCTCTGATCCCGCAAGACCTACTGGCCGATCCATCGGTAGCAGGCGAATTACAGCAAAAGCATCAGGCGCATCTGGCCATGTGGCAGCAGCGATTGGACAACCCCTAGTCTGCAATTAAAGCGCTCAGCAACTTTTATTTAATTTTGTTTATGGTTATGCAGAGTTAAAGTGAAAGGTAAAAATACAAGAGGCATTGCGCTCTTCATTATTTTGTTACTTTCTGATGTGCTGGTTATAGTTGGTGTTGTTCACGTGAACAGAAACTACTGTAAGAACACTGAGTCAAATAACTCTGGCTAGTGAGTTGCCGCTGAGTAACGACTAATCACCAACCAGATTGTTCCTTCTTTGATCATATCAAATACCGTCAGGTCGGTACCTGATTACGTCGCTCTACGCTTGCTTTGTCTTGCGACGTGCAACTAAAAGTCCACAGAGCCCTAACATCAGGACCGGCAAACTAGCAGGAGCGGGAACGCTCTCGACTGATGGATCAGTAGCGGATATCGTTAGGTTTACACGGCTGATGCTGCCGCCACTTTCTGTCCAGACTCCCATCCCTGCAACGCTGGCTGATGAGCCGATAACGTTTTGTGTTCCAAAACGAGTAAGCACTACAGAATTACCTAAAATCGACGAAGTATAGGGAGAAGTACCATAAGAATTAACATCACCTCTGTTCCCCAACACGCCAATCACGTCGCCCATTTCTACTTGAATGGCCAAATCACTGATTGCTGTGGCCTGGTTACGTACCTCAAACAGAATATCATACACGTCGGTTGACGATGACCATGAAGGGGGTACAGATGGAAGTCGTAAAATGGAAGTGGCAAAGTTTGCAGTCGACGCGTCAGTTGGGACGTCAATACCTACAATCCAGAAATCAACCGGTGCTGTAAACCAGAATCCTCTGACATTGCCTGAAAAATTACTGTTGTGGGAACCTACATCGATAGTTTCGGTCGACGTTGTCATTAACGACGCGTGAGCGCCACCAACAGACATAATGAAACACCAGATTAAAAATAACTTCTTCATTTTCTACTTCCTGCCTTGTCAATATACTGCCAACGGATTGTTGCAATCCAGTTATACATAAATCAGGCCAGCTTTAATTCGCTTTGCATGATTAACCAGGTAAGTTTGCAATTAGAAACCAAAGCAGGAGAGTTAACGCCTTGTAGAATTTAAAAATTATTTTATTAGAGGTAATTTATTGAAATATAAATAACCTCATGGTTTGATGATATTAGGTACCGCCAACACCAACCGATACATCGTTTTTGTAAAGAAAACCGACATCAAAAAAGCTTTTTATAAAAGCCTTATCATCAGGCTGTAATTGTTGCATTTATAATTACTTACGAGCTGCCGACGTCATGCTGCTGTCGGGCACATTTTTGAGCATCATCAGCTGTTTTCGACGATGCATCACATAGGCCAGCCGACGCATACTGACATTGGTATCCTTTTCATCCTCGATATCCACACCCAGTAATCTTTCGAGCAAATCTTCGAGCGTCAGGATCCCTTCCAGACCACCGTACTCATCAACAACCAGCACAATATGCACGTGATTTTTAATAAACTGGTCAAATGTGGATGATAGCGGCATAGAACTCAGCACGGTCACCATGCTCATACGGTATTGCGACAACAGGTTATCGCCATGACCTTTTGCCTGGGCAACCAACAAATCGGACCGCATAACAAAGCCGGTGATTTGCTCAGAGTCATCCTCTTCGTAAATAGGAATGCGAGAGTACTTAATACTCCCGTGTTTATGAAAAAACTCGGTGATGGTGAGGGTTTCCGGCACCGAAAAAACCTGCGTGCGGTGTGTAATAGCATCCTTCACAGCCAGTTCGTTGAGGGTCAGTAAACTCTTCATGAAAGAGGCTTCATGTTCGTTTAGTTGTCCTTCTTCTCCACTGAGTTCTGCCATCGCATGCAGTTCAGCACGGTTAAGTCCGCGCAACGGACTTTCCTCTTTAAAACCTTTGGTTAACCATTCTGACATTTTCACAAAGGGGTATAACAACACAACCAGGTACTTCAGAAAATAAGCAGTAACCGGTGCCAGAGAGCGCCAGAAAGTCGCCCCCAGTGTTTTGGGTATAATTTCCGAAAAGATCAGAATCAACAACGTCAGAATAGCCGAAATAAGGCCCAGGTAAGCATCACCAAACACTATCGCTGCCTGGGCACCGGCTCCTGCCGCCCCCATGGTGTGGGCAATGGTATTTAACGTCAGTATGGCTGATAACGGTCGGTTAATGTCTTCGGTAAGATGGCGAAGCACCGCACCACTGGGCTTCTGCTCTTTTTCAAGAACAGAGATATAGGCTGAAGAAACGCTCAGGATCACCGCCTCAGCGATGGAACACAAGAATGAAAATCCCAGTGCGATAATCACGTAAACGAGCAATAAAATCATGTAAAGCAGTCCATTGAATCAAGTGTACAAAGGGTATTATGAGGCCTTATACGATGGATACAAGCACAGTAGACGGTAACAAACTATCTAATACCAAAGAATAATTAACAAAATCAAACCGGCTTGTTACATTATAGTTACATTCGATGGAAAAGAGGTTCGAATTATGGCTAAAGCTAAATTGTCAGATCAAGTTTCACTGGTGTTATATTCTGTTTCGTTAATGATCATTACTGCGGGTGTTTTTAACGCATATCTCTGAACGTATCGCCATTAGGTATACGTTGCTAGCACAAAAAGTTAAAAGCCGTCAGATTCTCTGACGGCTTTTTTCATCAGGCCGATTGCCGTTTGAATTTTCGAATCACCGACCACGATTCCAGCATCACCAGTACACTAACGATCAGTACTACCGCATCCAAAAGAACCAGCAGATAGTTACCGTCAAGATAATACTCTTTTAGCTTAATAATCCCCGCCAGGAACGCCATCACAATAACGAATGTCATGGGCACCAGAGTATAAACCGCCGGACGCTTCATTTTGATTAACATGACTGAGATAACCAGCAAGGTCATACTCGCCAGAATCTGATTGGTTGAACCGAACAATGGCCAGATAATCATGCCACCGCTGCCCGAGGAGCCCCCCGCACCAAATGCCAGTAACAAACAGCAGGCTACCGCTACCAACGTGGCAATAACGCCATTCTTGAGTACCGGCAACTGATAGATTTCGCCCCATTCCTGAATGATATAGCGCTGTAAACGCACTCCGGAGTCCATGGTAGTACCGGCAAACAGCACCACCATAGTGGCCAGTATGGTCGATGAAAAGTCTACCGGTAATCCCCACCCCTGCTGGATAAGATTAGCACCACCGGTAATAAACGCGGCCACTGAGCCATCGCCAAGGTGACTGTACACTTCATGCCACTCTTCAGGTGAAGCCGCTAATGCGACACCACTTACCGCAACAATAGTCACCAGCGCCAGACAGCCTTCGCCTACCGCACCAAGGTAACCAACAAAGCGAGCATCTGTCTCTTTGTCCAGTTGCTTAGAACTGGTCCCCGATGAAACGATACCATGAAAGCCCGATACCGCCCCGCAGGCAATGGTTACGAATAGCAGAGGAATGATACTGGGCGTATCAACCGCAGTCTGGGTATTAAACGCCGGGGCGGTAATATCCGGTAACGACACAAATACCGCGCCATAAAGTAAAAACAGTCCAACCAACAGTTGCATACCGTTTATAAAGTCACGGGGCTGGAGCAACATCCACACCGGCAGTAACGAGGCAATGGCAGCATAGGCAAACAGAATAATGATCCAATTGGCGTTAGCCGATAAGCCAAACAGAGTGTCCGGTAATTCAATGGGTATGTAGCTGCCAGCAAACACGGAGGCGTAAAGCACAATAATGCCAACCAGACACATAGGGATCAGGCTAAAGTTTCGTTTCAGTAACTGGCCAATCACCAAGGCTACGGCTATCGCCATCCAGGCTGGAAAAACCGCATTGGGCTGCGATACGAATGATTTTGCAATCACGACCCCGAATACCGCGTTGACCATCAGCAGTACCAGGAAAACAACCACCATGAAAAGTGAGCGGGTACGCTTACCGATAACGTCCTCCGCCAACGCGCCCATGGACTTGCCTTTATGGCGGCTACTGGCCCAAAGGGCGCCCATGTCATGTACACCGGCAAAAAACATGGTACCAAAAACAACCCATAACACTGCCGGCACCCAGCCCCAGTACACGGCAATAGCCGGGCCCACAATGGGCGCAGCGCCAGCCACTGAGGTAAAATGGTGCCCCCACAATACCACTTTGTTGGTTGGCACAAAGTCTACGCCATCCTGCAACTCGTGAGCAGGCGTTTTGAAGTTGGGATCAAGCTGGAAAATCCGTTCCGCGATAAATTTTGAATAAATAAACCAGCCCAGTAGCATTCCAGCTATACCGAGCAATACAATTAACACCGAGGCCATTTGTTCACCTTTTTATGGTTAATCCATCGAGCCGGTTACGCCGGCCGATCATGATTGCCGCTTAAAAAAATTCAGGTCTGACAGACCTTGCTGCGCGATTCTAGCGCTTTTTTTTCATTGCATTGTAGATTTCTTAATGACAATAGACCAATTAACGGCTGAGCAGGATAAATGCAGACCCACGCACTTTGTTACGCTGCCCTTTCCATCACAAGTCACTCTTCCTCACCCATAATGCAGGTTGTGAGACCAGATAAAACAAAAGCGACAGATGAGCCTGAATGGCAAACAAAGCCCCTGCGCCGGCCCTGACTAACTGATCAGGTAATTAGCCCGTCCCTGACTTTTCACCTCGTACATCGCTTTATCAGCCTTGGCTATCCAGTGCTCAACGCGGCTGTCACTTTCATCGACCAGTGTTACGCCAATGCTGGCTGAAATGGATACCTGCAAATCCGGACTTACTTCGATGGGTTCTTCAAGGCTGTGCAACAGCGTATTACAAAGTGTATTAAGCGAAGAATAAGGCAGCTCCTCACGCTTAAAACCAATTACAAATTCATCGCCTCCCCAGCGACAACATACATCGGAGGGACCATTGAATAAGGTTTTAATCCGATGACTGCATTCAACTAACACCACGTCACCAGCATCGTGTCCGTAGGTATCGTTTATGGGTTTAAACTTATCCAGGTCGACCAGCAGAAATACACAGGAATAATCTGCGGTGGTTTCGCGCAACAGGTACTCTAATCGTTTCTCGCCACCAAGACGGTTATACAGGCCCGTTAACGCATCGTGCTGAGCCTGGTAGCGGACTTCAGCCTCACGCTCTTTGCGGTCGGTAATGTCGTTAATAATCACCTCGAATAACACATCATCTTCTTCCCTCGCCACCACCCGCTGGTCAGACACGGTAGCAAACAGACAATGTACCCAGCGGCGACTGCCATCCACCTGATAAGATAAGTCCAGGCCTATAGGCTTGCTATGCAAAGAGGCTTTTAACGAGGCAATAACACTCGAAACAGACTCCGGATCATCAAACATCTCAATGAAATCAGACAGTGAAGAGTTGGTACCCACAATGTGGTTAAATTTAGGGTTCTCGATAAGGATCCCCTTATGTGTAGAAATAAGCGCTACGCCTATCGACGCTTTCTCGAATAATAATCGCAACTGTTGCTCTAGCTTTTCAGTATGTACCCGCAACTTTCTTTCAGCCAGGAAGTTGGCCCGAACCGCCCGGATCAGGCCGTTGATTTGTTCGATTAGATAACCCAGTTCATCCTGACGTTTGTAATCAATATCGAGCTTTTTAAGATTTTCCGGACTCGTTGGATCAACGGTTTCAAATGCCTGCTTGAGCTTTATCAAGGGCATAGACAAGGTATATTGCAGAGTGCCGGCAATAATAATGGTAATTAAAAATGACACCAGAATAATCTGGATCGCACTGGCCTGAGCTTCCTGAAGTGCCATGTCCCGAATAAAAGCGGTATCGGGAAATAAATCCAGTTCACCAATTAACTCTCCCTCATTGAAAGGATGAAACAATTCCCGCTCAATGGGCGTGACCAGCGGCAGTTCTTCTGTGTTGGTTAAATTGGTCGCTAACACCGCTCCAGCCGCGTAGATCCTGGCCCCGCTAACCATATCGCTAATCACTAAGCCGTTGATAATTTCGTTAGCGAGTTCTTCATCGTCAACATATGCAGCAATAGCAGCCGTTTTTACCGCACTGGCAGCCAGTTGGTCGACCAACCGGTAACTAATTGACTCCTGTTTGTCTAGCGCCAGGCGGAACACCAGCAAACTACCACTGAGCGACAGGATTACACCAATTACTGCCACAATAATTGCCAGCCTGACATTTAGCTTTTGAGTAAACGGACGCTTATTCATGCTAACCACACTAGAAAATGGTGCTTACATTCAGACTAAGTACACTGACATGGCGGTGATCATCAATACTTTGAAGACTATTGCCGCCCCATAAACCTGATCCCGGGCCGTTTATTTTATAGTAAGTCACCTGCCCTTTAGCCACCCAGCGAGGCGTAAAGTCCCACCGCATCCCCAAAGAAACAGAGTGCTGATCCATACGGGCAGAATCGTAGAGCGTCTGGAAATTGCTTTGCAAAAAAGCCAGCGTTTGCTGCGTTTGCGGGTCGTCTATCAAATCATATCTTGGTTGTTCGATAATGTGCCGGTCGTAGAGGGAGTCGAGCATTGCAAAGGTCATGTAGGGAGTAATTTCTTCAAACTCGTAACCCACACTAATGTACCCATAGCCCAGATCGCCGGTTAACCCCCAGTCGATGTTAAAGTAAGCCACTTCCGACTTAACCAGCCAGTTATCTCGGTGATAATTAACTCCCAGAGCAACGTACTGAATGCTCTGATCTTTAAAATCCAGGGACTGCAGAAGTTCGCCCATAAAGGGCCACCACTGAGAAGGATAGCTGGCGGCTAAATCCTGTAACTGATCAAGGCCTTCTATGCGCGCTTTGTGGCCATGAAAATGACTAAACGTGCCTTTAAATAACCAATGGTCTGTTTCGTACGTCACCGAGCTGTTGAGTACATAATCGTATTCGAGTACCGACACTGAATCGCCATTGAGCAAATCGGCTTTACTGTTACCCATTGCCAGGGTTGCCTGTAGCATCCCGTCACCAATGAGATTGCGGTACTGTAGCTCAATACCATCAATATAAGTCAGGTAGGAAGAAGGGGTATAAAACTCCATTGGAGGCGTTGCCCATAAATAGCTGTAGCCTAATTCCAGATACTCAGAAAGAATATAGGCGTTATTATTCAGGCGCCCGAAACGCACAGAATAGTTACGGTCGATTTGATACCGGATAAACGCCAGATCGATATAATCAGACAGCGAATCATAATTTTTATTATCCAGAATACTCTGTACTACTACGTCGACCTTGTCGTTAACCTGATAATTAACCTGTAGCCCTATCAACGATTCAGTGAGTAAATTAGTACCCTCTTCCGGCCACCGGTTAATGGCTGAGCGAAAAATTAATTCGTCGCTGCTGCTTGCAGTGACGCCCAGGGTAGCAAACCCACTGAGCGTAACCTGAGCATAAGAGGGGCCGCAGAGCGTTATAAGGCAACTGCTGAGCAGTACCAACGCTGCACAGTTGCGCTGTTTATTCCAGAACAAGAACAATTTTCATCTCCTCTGAAACACGGTTAACGGGGATGTAGGACATTGCTGATTGGTTACTCAGAAGAAAGTTGAGACTTTCTTCCGGGGATACAACCTGGACCGGCGGTTTGGCCCGCCCGGAAAAAATTAAACGCGACCAGTAGGCATTGATCTGGCGTTCACTTTTATTAACCAGGGTTTTATAAAACATTGTACGGAGCGTGGAACCGTTTTCGTAATCCACCGGCTGCACTTTGTGACCACTTTCAAGTACATCAAATCGACCCATGAAGACATCAACCAGCTCACGTTTGCTAATTGCTTCAATTTTACTGCTTTTAGCAACCACAATTGCTATTGCTGTTTCAGACGCTATTGCTCCATCGCTTTTTGCAAATAGAAACAGTAGAAATAAAAGGGAAAACCTGAATAATCTCATTGATATATCTATGTTAAGGCCAGAGTACCATTGAAACTCAGAAAACAATTTTTAGTGTAGATTAAGCATAGTACTAAACGGGTGTAGTGAAAGTTTTTTACCCTTATTTTTGGCAAGGATGACGGAATTCAAACAACCGCGTCATCCCCGAACCGACTACGTCGTCCCGGAAGCTCGCAAAGCTATCCGGGATCTCCCAACATGATGTTGTAGAGTTAAAAAGTACTATTGCGAAAGGGCTGTATCTGGTGAGTCAACCTTTTAAGGAGAACCCCGGCTCGGAGGCCGGGATGACGGCAGTAAAAATCGTCATCCCAGCAGGATCGAGTAGGAGGCGGGATTACTCCCGCCGTCCTCTCACACCACCGGGCATACGGTTCCGTACCACGGCGGTTCCTGTCTGTATTGACCATAGCCAATACCTGAGTCTGTTTCGTGCATCGTGTCGCCGCTTTACCGTTTAGAACTCCGCAAACACCGCCCAGGTTTCCGACCCTTCTTGTATATTTGTCCCGGAGCAATGATTCTTCATTGCCTTGTGTTCCGATAACGCGAGAGCACGCGTGACTTGCCGCTCGTGACAGGTTCAGCCCTTCGTGCTATCGGTTTACTAGCACTACTACGGCGTCTGCTGACTTCTGATATCCCATCCCTACACCTCACGATGCGGGTAGCTCTTTAGCAAAATATCAGACCTCCCGGGGTAATTCGCGCGACCTTCCTGCTTATGCCTGTCGGCTCTACGTTGCTGCATTCCGTGCAAG
>OJDQ01000306.1_pt1 | contig 23898 bp, 19 predicted proteins | sample 1592851 | NCBI WGS metagenome assembly OJDQ01 (sample SAMN05416774, study PRJEB24817) | seawater metagenome | isolation source: Sea water | place: Canada:Atlantic | collected 2013-07 | reverse complement strand
TAATAATCACCTTTCTATTTGCTGTTTCTATGGTGATAGTGTGCGCCGTTAGAGCGGAAAAAACGCTGATCCAAATCAATAGGAAATGGCCCGCTTTTGGCAAAGCATGACCTGGATCAAAAGAATGCGGCAAAGCTTATATACAGTAATTTAAAAACTATAGTTGATAATAATTATCATTTAGATTAGATTATAAATGCCTGTTGGGTTTCCGGAAATTTTACGGTCTTGGACGGAATCCCACTTCTTACAGGCGGGCTTAATGCCCGCCTGTTTTTTAGAGTAAAATCAGCCAGTCGCTCCCTCATCACCCGCTAATCAAACAATTTCCAGAACCAACTTTTTTGCAGATCTTCTTCGCAGGTTTTCAGTTGCGTGGCATACCGTAACGAACGTGCTTTTACACGTTGTGAGACTTTAACCAGCCAGGATTTTTTCAGGTAGGTTTTGCGCCGGTAACCGCCCCAGCCTTCGTGGTAATTAAGGTATTGTGCATAGGCGTCCCATTTCGATACGCCATTGATCTTATGGGTTTTGCTGATAAACCAGCCCATGAAATCCATGGCGTCTTCAAAGTCATCCCGATCGGCGCCGGAATTGCCGGTTTCACGAATGTAATCACTCCAGGTGGGGGTTTTTGCCTGAGAATAACCATAGGCAGAGCTCACCCTGCCCCAGGGAATCAAACCAAACAGAATGTAGTCTCTGGGTGGCAGCGCGTCGTGGCGAAACGAACTTTCCTGATACATCATGGCCATGGGGACATGAATAGGCACCCCCCATTTATCCTGCATGTCCGCCGCTGCATCATACCAGTCTTCTTTCTCGTAAAAGATTTCACACAGATTACTGGTATCTTTTGGCGGCGTAGTGGCACAGCCACTGATCACGATCGGCAATAAAATCACCCAGCCGGAAAAAAAGATGCAAATTTGTTTGAACTTTTTGTACATACGCTGTCCAAATTACTGTTCCGAATGTGTGTTTCCCTGGAACAAATTCTTATGCCTGACCCTTGTCAGGCATTTTTTTTGGCCGGCTCCCGGGCAAAGTAATCGGTAATAAACTCACTGAAAGAATCAGTATCAGACGCTTCAATCTCCTGCTGGGCTGCAACAGAGCGCTGAGCTTCGGCGACAAAGTCTTCGGCCGATTTAAAATGATAATTAAAGTCACCGATTTGTTGACGGTACGTTTCCGCCAGCTCACGCCCTACTACGGCATTGTCACCCTCTGCCAGTAATTTGTTAAGCCAGCGCCCTGAGAACGTTAACTCAGGATCTTCAACTTTTTGCCATTCCCGTTTAACCGCCTCACTGTAACGATGGTCAGCGTAATTTTCATCCATAATAGCGGCGACTTCAGCATACCGTGAGAACAACGCTTCTGCCCAGTCGCGCATGGCAACCTCCTGCTCGTTTTGCAACAGAGTCAGGCCCGGTTTACGCCCTTCCACAACGACACGATTAAGGTTCACTTCTGTTTCCTTATATCGCTCTGCATCAAACTTGGGGCTTTCAGTAAGCAGACACGCCATTAAAAATACGTCCAAAAAGTGCATCTGCTCTTTGTCGATACCAACCGGACTGAATGGGTTGACATCCAGCGCTCTCACTTCGATGTAGCTGACACCGCGAAGGGCCAGTGCGTCGGTTGGTTTTTCACCTGACGCGGTAGGCTGTTTTGGCCGTATTGGCGAATAAAACTCGTTTTCAATCTGCAGCACATTTTTACTGAGCTGCTGATAATTACCGCCTTCACCGGCCGCAAAACCGCTGTAATTTTTGGACGGCGTATACATGGCTTCCCGCAATAAACGCACATAAGTATCGATAGAGTTATAACAAATGCGCAGCGACGACTGCTCATTACTGGTATAGCCTAATCCACTCATACGTAATGACGTCGCATAGGGCAGATACAAGGTGCCGCGGCCGAGCTTTTTAAAATCCAGCCCGTGTTCACGACCGGCCACAAAGGAGCTGCATAAGGCTGGCGACGCCCCAAACAAATACGGGATCAACCAACAACTGCGACGATAATTCCTAATCAGACTGAAATACTGTTCCGACACCCAATCCTGGGTTGCTTCAACGCCTTTCTGTGTGGCCAGATGTTGCCAGAATGCATCGGGGACGGAAAAGTTGAAATGAACACCTGAGATCACCTGCATCATGCTGCCGTAACGGTTGCGTAACCCCATACGATAGGCTTTCTTCATTTTACCCACGTTGGACTCGCCAAAATAAGCAATTGGAATGTCCTGAGCATTCTCAATAAAACACGGCATACTGAGCGGCCATAAGCGCTCCTCACCAATGTTATCGATAGTAAATTTATGCACGTCTTCTAACTGCGCCTGCGTAGTATTGACGTCGGATTCAGGGGGAGTAATAAACTCGAGCAATGATTCAGAGTAATCCGTGGTAATACTCTCGTGCGTCAAAGCCGCTCCCAGAGCCTTCGGATGCGGTGTGAGGGCCAGCATCCCGGTTGGATTTATCCGCAAACATTCGCGTTCAACCCCACGTTTAATATCGCTGAGTGCACAAAACGCAGAGGCTGATTTAAGGGCGTCAAAATCATAAGAAAGATCGTGAGTCAGTGGGCGCAATGTCGATTCCATAATGTCGGTTGCGACTTACATTGGTTGCAAGACGGTTAGCTATGGGCCGTATAATATCAAATATTTATATCGACCCAAGCATAATTCACAGCACAATGTCGTTAATTGATAGCGCCTGGTCTGTGAAACCACTAATTACCGGAGCTAAGGGGTGGTCGTCGGACTGACTTCCTTGATCGGTATACCCAGACTTTCAAGCTGCGGCAAAATCACATTTTTATCACCCACAACAATAATTTGCAGTGATTCAGGATGTAACGCTTTAGCCGCCACCGCATCAATTTCTGTTTTGCCGATATTCAGCAATATAGCTTTTTGTGCTTTTTTATAATTTACCGGCAGGTCGTACGCCAGTAAGCGCCGTAAAAACGAGGCCTTATCCAGCGGTGTTTCATACTCCAGCGCCTCGCTTAACGTAAAGGCGTTTTGCATATAACTGAGCTCAGCATCGGTGATCCCCCGCTGCTGGTAATGATTAATTTCAGCCAGCAGCTCCATAATACCCGCCGCCGTGTACTCCTGTTTGAGATCGGCACCGGCTTCAAACCACCCCAGGGTTTTACCGCCATTAAAAGCTGAGAACGCTCCATAGGTATACCCTTTGTCCTCACGCAGATTGAGATTGATACGGCTGTTAAAATCATCGCCAAGAGGAAAGTTCATCAGTTGCGCGTAAAAGTAGTCGCCAGTAGCATCATAGGGCATTGCACGTCTGACCATTCTGACCAGGCTTTGCGCGGCACCAGGCACGTCAACCAGCAAAATTTGTTGACCGTCATATTCCGGAAAGTCGCCGTAATCGGCAATTTGATAATCCGTGCCCTGCCAGCTATTAATAAAATCAAAATAGGTGGTGATTTGGCCGGGCGTCATATCCCCTACCACCACAATAGTGCCTTTAGCTGGCACATAGTACTGCTCATAAAACCCTTTAATATCGTCCAGGGTAATGCGTGATACCGTTTCTGCCGTGCCACCAGGCGGCAAGCCTACGCGGTTCTGCTCACCCCACAACACCGCGGTTTTCACCTGTTCCATAATGGCGCCGGGTTCTTTGGTCTGAGCATTAATATTATCCAGTAACTGTTGCTTGATACGCGCAAAGTCTTCAGCTTTAAACGCCGGGCTAAACAACTTCTCTTTAAGCAAGGCAAGCGTATCGGTTAAATGTTCAGTTAGACTGGAAATAAACACCTGGGTGTAACGACCGTTACTGGCAAAACTGATAGATGAGCCCATTTTAGCCAGCGCATTAGACATTTCTTCATTGGTAAAAAGCAGCGTTGACTCATTCATCATCAGGGCGGTAAATGTCGATAAACCGGCTTTGTCTGCCGGATCCAATAACATACCGCCATCCAGGTCCAGAGTGATGGTTACAGTTGGCGTTTCATCGTTAGTGACTCCAAGCACCTGAATGCCATTACGTAACTTTAATTGCCAGAAGCTTGGTATAGTCACCACCGGTGGTTCACCAGCCGCCGGCATCTGACTACGATCAAAATCTGACTCTGGCAACTGACTCGTCAACGTTGGCGATATTGTATTCACCTCAGCAACCTGACGCTCAGGTTGCTCTGCGGTAGCAGGCTTTACTGCCAGTTCAGGTTGCCCGTGCGGTACCACACTAAGAATCACCGCCGCCTGACCCTTGATATAGCGGTTGAACACACGATAAACATCGTCTTTGGTGACCTCGGTATACCGTTTAACGTCTTCGTTCATCAGATCCGGTTTACCAAAAAACGTTTCATTATACGCCAGGGTCGACACCTTGCCGCTGACACTCTGCAAGCCGTAAATAGTCGACGCTTTAATATTGGCTTTCACTCTGATCAGCGCGTCTTCATCGAAAGGGCGGCTTTCAAAGTCTGCCAGAATCGCTTCAATTTCGCTGTAAATAGCGGCCAGTGAGTTATCCGACTCTGGCGAAACCAACGCCACCAGATTAAATTCGCAGGCCAGTTCGCTGCAGGGGTGCGAGACTCCGGCCTGCACCACCTTCCCGGTTTTCACCAGCCTTTCGTAAAACACCGACGTTTTGCCACTGCCCAGAATGCTGGCCAGCACATCCAGCGCGGCTTCATCTTCGTGTCTTGCATACACCGTTGGAAAGACAATTTGTACCAATGGCAGATGCACATTATCTTCCATGGTGATAAATTTATCGTCATTAAGCGTAGCTGGCGCCGGGGCCTGGCCGGTAACCTCAGGTCCACTGGGTAAAGCACCAAAATATTTCTCAATCCAGGCTTTCGTTCGGGCAATACTGATATCGCCACCAATTGATAAGACGGCATTGTTAGGCCCATACCAGCGTTTGAAAAAGGCTTTTAGATCGTTAACGTTTACCCGATCCAAATCCTCGGTATAACCGATAGTTAACCAGGAATAAGGGTGACCTTCAGGGTACAGCACCTCACCAATTTTTTCATGACGCCGGGCATAAGGCTGATTATCAATCCGTTCTGCCCGTTCGTTTTTTACCGTTTCACGCTGGATTTCAAACTTTTCCTGAGTTACCGCTGGCAATAAAAAGCCCATACGGTCAGACTCCAGCCACAAGACTTTTTCCAGTTGATTGGCTGGCACGGTCTGATAATAATTGGTTCGGTCGCGATTGGTGGAGCCGTTTAATGTGCCGCCCGCATCAGTAATGAGTTTAAAGTGTTGTTCGTCCGCCACATTGGCGGATCCCTGAAACATCATGTGCTCAAAAAAATGCGCAAAGCCTGTTTTACCCGGCTCCTCTCTTGCCGATCCCACATGATAAGTAACATCTACGTGCACCAGAGGATCAGAGTGATCCTCGTGTAAAATAACGGTAAGTCCATTTTTTAGTTGGTATTTCTCATAAGCAATAGCAACAGGTTGTGCTACACTTTTTGTATCAGCCGGTGAGAGATCGGATGTCTGAGAGCAACCATTAAGTAATTGGGAAATCAAACCCAAAAGGATAAATCTAAACAACATTAAAGATTCCGGAAATTAGTGGATAGGGCATCCGTCTGCGAAGGTACGTTACGTTTACGTGACAACTTTAACAATAATTACACGTAAAGGTGTACTGTTAAAGCCTTGAAGGCATTTTTTCGTATTTACAGATATATCGAGATTACAGGAACTTATGCAAGAACAGCCAATGGTAATAGATTTTGACTTCGGTTTACGGCAACTCAATGGTAACCGTAGCCTGTTATATCGCCTGTTGCGCAAGTTTGCTGCTGAGTATCAGTCGTTGGATACCCGCCTGCAAACCATGTTGGCACAACAAGAGATAACAGAAGCCGAAAATTTGGTACACACCTTAAAAGGCGTGTCGGGTAACCTTGGTTGCACCGCAGTCTATCAATCGAGCCGACTGGTCAATGAAGAACTCAAACTGGGTAAGCCTGAGCAAGCGTCATTAAAAGAATTAATTCATCGTCTGGCTGAAACCATTCGGGTTATTGATGAACTGCCGGATGACTCCGAAATTAATCCGGCCCCCCCTGCAGCGCCCTCAGATGAAAAACAGCAAACCTACCGGGCATTAAGTCAGGCGCTTCAGCATCACGAATATATTAATGATGAAAAGCTCAACCAATGGCTTGCCACACTTAACCTGAATAGCAGCCATCAGCAGGAATTAGTCGATGCGGTTTCGTCACTGGAATATGACAAAGCCCTGGCCATATTAGAAGATACTAATGCCTGATGACTGAAGTCATTTTCAGTCACCCTGAGTTTATCATCATAAATAAAGCGACCGGTGTTACCATGCACGACGCCGAGCAGGGTGTTGTGTCGCGCCTTCGTGATGAGTTGGGAGAAACAGATCTGCACCTGGCTCACCGGCTGGACGACGGCACCTCCGGCTGCCTGCTTCTGGCCCGTACGCCCCGGGCGGCGGCTCGCTTTGAAGCGATGTTTCGGACCCGACAGGTGCAAAAGTACTACCTGGCACTGGTTGACAAGAAACCCAAAAAGAAACAGGGAACCATTGCCGGCGACATGAAGAATCGTCGCAATGGCCAGCATATCTTACTCAAATCCCAGCAAAATCCCGCCGTTACTCAATTTTTTAGTTATGGCTTTAGCGATGCGCCAAGACTGATGCTGGTAAAACCCTTAAGCGGAAAAACCCACCAGATTCGGGTTGCCCTGAAAAGTTTAGGCAGTCCCATTACAGGCGATACGCTGTACGGCGCGGCCCCCTCAGACCGGCTTTATCTGCATGCCTGGGGGCTCGAATTTGACTATGACGGTGAGCCCGTCAGTGTGTTTTGTACGCCTCCTGCAGGGCACTACTTTGCTCACCCCGATATCGTAAACTGGCTTAATACAGCGCCTCACCCGGCAACCCTAAACTGGCCAAAATCGGCTCGTAAAGCCCCGCGCGAGGACGCCTGATATGTCGGTCAGGGTAAACATCCTTGGCAGTGGTGCTATTGGCGGCCTGTGCGCTGCTGGAGCGCAGTTATCGGCAACCCCCTTTCGGCTGTGGCCAAGGCCAGGCAGCGCCATGCTCACCACCGTTGAGTTAATCAACGGTGAGTTGCTAAATCTTGCACCAGAAAGCGCCCGGGACAAACCACTTACCGCAACAGATTTGCTGATAGTGCCGCTTAAAGTCACCCAGCTTAAAGATGCTCTGAAAGCCTGGCGATATTCACTCCCCTCAGAATCACCGGTGGTTCTTTTACACAATGGCATGGGCGGCATGGAGCTGGCCGAAAAATATCTGCCGGATAACCCGGTCTTTTTGGCGACCACCAGTCATGGCGCGTTCAAGACCTCCACCACCTACATACGTCATACCGGTAAAGGTGAGACCATGCTGGGCAGCTCACCCCGCCATCCAACACAAATGCCACTCAATACCCACATTGCAGAAATCATGAACCGGTGTATTGGTCCGGTCACCTGGCGCGATGATATCGAAACGGCGCTATGGCAAAAACTGGCGGTTAACTGCGCCATTAATCCGTTAACCGCACTCAACAATATCCCTAACGGCGAGCTGCGGGCCACCCAGTACCTCGCCACCATTACGACGGTTTGTGAGGAAGTCTGTGCAGTAGCCGGTGCCTGTAAGGTAGATCTCAATCTCACCGCGCTCACCGAACTGGTATTCAATGTAATTGAGCGTACCGCAGAAAACTTCTCCAGTATGCATCAGGACGTTAGACATAAACGCACTACCGAGATAGAAGGGATTAACGGCTATATTGTGAAGCGGGCAAAGAAAAAGGGTATTGATGTGCCCATCAATACCCTTTTGTATAACGCGGTTAAAAACCTTTAACCTTTATTCGGCGTCCTGCGCCTGCACTTCTGGTTTCATGTGCGGGAACAAAATAACGTCTTTAATCGTCGGGCTGTCGGTAAACAGCATGGTCAGACGGTCGATACCAATACCTTCACCTGCTGTTGGCGGCAAACCAAACTCCAGCGCGCGAATGTAGTCTTCATCGAAATGCATGGCTTCATCATCACCGGCATCTTTTTCTTCTACCTGTTTGCGGAAGCGTTCAGCCTGATCTTCCGGATCGTTAAGCTCACTAAAGCCATTGGCTAATTCACGACCACCGACGAAAAATTCGAAACGGTCGGTAATAAACGGATTGCCATCATTTCGACGGGCCAGCGGCGACACTTCCCAGGGATACTCGGTAATAAAGGTCGGCTGTTCAAGTTTTTCTTCGGCTGTGGCCTCAAAAATTTCGCACAGGTACTTACCGGCGCCCCAGATACCATCCACTTCAGGCTCTTTAATGTGTAGCTGTTTGGCCATGGCTTTTAGCTCATCAAGATGCGCTTCCGGATCGCGGATGGCCGCTTCATTCGCTTCAGGCCAGTACTTTAAGATAGCCTCGCCCATGCTCAGGCGGTCGAAAGGCTTACCGAAATCATAGTGTTTTTCTTCAACTACGTTACCTTCGGTATCACGCACAGTGTTTACCAGCTCTGTGGTCCCCAGAATATCTTCGGCCAGGGTACGCAGCATGTCTTCGGTCAGATTCATCAGATCGTTATAATCTGCGTAAGCCTGGTAGAATTCCAGCATAGTAAATTCCGGGTTATGACGGGTTGATAACCCCTCATTACGGAAGTTACGGTTAATTTCGAATACGCGCTCAAAACCGCCTACTACCAAACGTTTTAAATACAGTTCGGGGGCAATACGCAGGAACATTTCGATATCCAGCGAGTTGTGGTGCGTCACAAATGGCTTAGCGGTAGCGCCGCCCGGAATAACCTGCAACATCGGCGTTTCCACTTCGATATAATTGCGGGTCGTCAGGTAGTTGCGAATACCGTTAACAATTTTACTGCGTACCACAAAGGTTTCGCGGGTTTTTTCACTGGTGATCAGATCCACATAGCGCTGACGGTACTTGGTTTCCTGATCGGTTAAACCATGGAACTTCTCCGGTAACGGACGCAGTGACTTGGTCAGCAGTTCATAGCTGGCCATATTCACGTACAAATCACCCTTTCCGGATTTGTGCAAGGCACCGGCCACGCCGATAATGTCGCCGATATCCAGCGAGCCATAGCGGGCTTTTAAGTCTTTTTGCGTGGTTTTATCGGCATAAGCCTGGATACGACCCGTCATGTCCTGCAATAACAGGAAAGGACCGCGCTTAGCCATTACCCGACCAGCAATGCTGACCTGATTATCCTGCGCTTCAAGGGTTTCTTTATCCAGTTCGCCGAACTGGCCCTGCAGTTCTTCGGCATAGTTTTCGCGACGGAAGCCATTCGGGAAACCGTTAGCGCGGCAGTTCTCGCGAATAGCGCTTAACTTGGCACGGCGCTCGGCAATCAGTTTATTTTCGTCGACTTGTTGTTCGCTCATAGTCTGTTCACTTTAAGTTGAGTTACTACAGCCCCGATTTCAGGCTGGCTTCAATGAATTTATCTAACCCACCGTCCAGTACGGCCTGGGTATTACGGGTTTCAACACCGGTACGCAAATCCTTAATGCGTGAGTCATCCAGCACGTAGGAGCGGATCTGACTGCCCCAGCCGATATCCGACTTGTTGTCTTCCATCACTTGCTTCTCGGCGTTTTGCTTCTGCAGTTCATACTCATAGAGTTTGGCTTTCAACTGCTTCATCGCCTGGTCTTTATTCTTATGCTGTGAACGGTCATTCTGACACTGCACTACAATCCCGGTAGGTTCGTGCGTGATACGCACCGCTGAATCGGTTCGGTTAACGTGCTGACCACCCGCACCCGATGCCCGGTAAGTGTCTATGCGTAAATCCGATGGATTAATATCGATTTCAATATCATCATCGATTTCAGGATAAACAAAAGCCGAAGCAAATGACGTATGGCGACGGTTTCCGGAATCAAACGGTGACTTACGCACCAGACGATGAACGCCGGTTTCTGTGCGTAACCAGCCAAAGGCGTACTCGCCCTCAAAACGAATAGTGGCACTTTTAATGCCAGCCACATCGCCGTCAGAGACTTCGATAAGCTCGGTTTTTAAACCGTGCTCTTCACCCCAACGCAGGTACATTCTCAGCAGCATATTGGCCCAGTCCTGCGCTTCTGTTCCACCGGATCCCGACTGGATATCCAGATAGCAGTGACAGGTATCATTAGGCCCGGAAAACATGCGGCGAAACTCAAGGGTTTCCAGTTGCGCTATCAGACCATTCAGTTCGGCTTGTGCCTCATCGAACGTTTCTTCGTCTTCTGCTTCAACCGCCAGTTCCACCAGCCCATCCACGTCTTCGGCACCCTGCTCCAGGTTAACAATGGTTTCTACCACTTGCTCAAGGGCAACTTTTTCTTTCCCGAGGGCCTGGGCTCGCTCTGGCTCGTTCCACACATCGGGACTTTCGAGTTCGCGGTTAACTTCTTCTAAGCGCTCTGACTTTACATCAAAGTCAAAGATACCCCCGAAGCGCTTCGGTGCGCTCACGGATATCCCGAATCGCATTTAGCACAGGGTTTACTTCAAACATAATGACCTTTTTATTGATTCATTTTTAAGGGCACGGATAGTACCGGATTTGGCCTGCTTTTAACAGTCGTTTTGTCTGCAAAATAAGCAGACAGGCCGCTGTTAATCCTTAAGCTTTTCAGCCATGGAGACCACTTGTGAGGCTAAATTTGCCAACTGCTTGTTGGCCGTCTCGTCAGTGAGCTTGCCTGCCTCATCCAGCTTATCGGCCGCTTTGGCAACCGACACCTGTAATGGCGTCACCACACACATCAGATTTTGCATCAGCATGCGCAGCACCACCAGCACCCGCATACCGCCAAGTGCACCAGGGGAAGCCGCCATCAGGCCAACCACTTTGTTTTTGTACGCGGCCAGCACGGCTTCATCACCGGCTTTGCGTGATGCCCAGTCAATAGCATTTTTAAGCACCGCCGGATAACTGCTGTTATATTCGGGGCTGGCAATTAAAAAAGCATCGTGGTCGATAAGCAACTGCTTAAATGCCTGCGCCCGTTCAGGAATACCGTACTGGTCTTCCTCATCCTGATTAAACATAGGCATGGCATAATCCGCCAGGTTAATTACCGTAACTTCAGCGCCAGCCTCGCGCGCAGCCGCTGCTGCATTTTCTGCCAGTGCCTGATTTAACGACCCGTTGCGGGTGCTGCCTGAAAAAGCCAGTACTTTAACCATAATGCCTTCCTTCTTCTTAACGTCGAGTAAGAGGTGTAATCCCCCCCCCTACATTTTTTCCAGAGTTTCGATGCCGAGCAATTCAAGCCCCAGCTTTAACTGCTTGGCGACCAGTGCAGATAACGCTAACCGACTGTTACGGGTCGCTTCTGGCACGTCACTTTTGAGTACCGGGCAGGCTTCATAAAAGCTCATAAAGTGGCTGGCCAAATCATACAGGTAGCTACACAGTACATGCGGCGTTGCATCACGGGCTACCACATTGAGCTGCTCTTCGAGTTGTAGCAATTGCACCGCCAGTGCATGCTCCTGAGCATGTTCCAGAGTAATAGTGGCATCCAGAGCGGTGGGACTGACCTCTGCTTTGCGGAACAGGCTTTGCACCCGCGTATAGGCATACTGCAAATAAGGCGCAGTATTGCCTTCAAAGCTCAGCATGGAGTCCCAGTTGAACACGTAATCCGTCGTCCGGTTTTTGCTCAAATCGGCGTATTTAACGGCGCCAATACCCACTTTACGGGCCACATCATTCAGCTCATCGGCGGTTAAACCGGTATCTCTTTCAGCCAGTAGCTTTCGGGCACGATCGACAGCTTCATCAAGCAGTTCTACCAGCTTCACCGTGCCACCACTGCGGGTTTTGAAAGGTTTGCCGTCACTGCCCAGCATCATGCCAAACGGACAGTGTTCGTAAGTTTGCTCAGGCTGCATAAAGCCGGCTTTACGACCGACAATTTCAGTTTGCTTAAAGTGCAAAGCCTGACGGGCATCGGTAAGAATTAATGTGCGATCAGCGCCCAGTTTGCCGCTGCGATAGCGCATCGCGGCCAAATCGGTGGTTGCATACAGATAACCGCCACCGGATTTTTGCACAATATACACTGCCGGATTGCCTTCTTTATCGGCCAGTTCAGGGATAAACACCACCTGTGCGCCCTGATCTTCCACCGCAATGCCCTTTTCTTTCAGTTCCGCCACCACATGAGGAAGGTCTTCATTGTAGGCGGACTCGCCCATAATATCCTGGCGGGTCAGGCTGACATTCAGCTTTTCGTAAACCTCTTCGCTGTGCGAGATGGACACATCGATAAACAAATGCCATAACTCAGCACATTGCTGATCGCCGCTTTGCAGCTTAACCACATATTCCCGGGCACGGTCGGCAAAGCCATCTTCTTCGTCAAAGCGGATTTTGGCTTCACGATAAAAGTTTTCCAAATCGGACAACGCGGTTTCCGCCACGGCATTGGCGCTTAGCTTGTCGCTTAGATGAGCGAGCAACATACCAAACTGAGTACCCCAGTCGCCCATGTGGTTCTGACGAATAACCTTATGGCCTAAAAATTCCAGCAGTTTAACCACTGCATCACCAATAATGGTGGTGCGCAGGTGCCCAACGTGCATCTCTTTGGCCAGATTGGGCGAGGAGTAATCCACCACAACCGTTTGTGCATGCTGCGCAGGGATACCTGAACGGGTGTCATCCAGAGCTTGCTGGCACTGACTTGCTAGCCAGCTGTCAGCCAGATGAATGTTGATAAAACCGGGGCCGGCAATTTCGAGTTTGCTGGCCACATCGTCCAGTTTGACCTGCGCCAGAATTTGCTCAGCAATATCGCGAGGCTTTTGCTTTAACTTTTTGGCCAGTGCCATGGCGCCGTTAAACTGATATTCACCAAATTCAGGTCGGCCACTGCGCGCCACCGGAATCGGGGCGTCGGTAATGCCCATGTCGCTTAAGGCCTGAGAAAAACGGGAAATAAGAAGTGCGTGAATATTCATTGTTGTGCCTAGTGCTCGCGAGTAGTTCTAAAATCAATATCGGGGTAGCGTTCCTGTGCTAACGACAGGTTCACCATGGTGGGCGCTACATAAGCCAGGTTATCGCCGCCATCCAACGCCAGGTTTTGCTCGGCTTTACGGCGGAATTCGTCCAGCTTTTTATCACTATCGGAATAGACCCAGCGTGCAGTGGCCACACTGACATGTTCATATAGCGCGTCGACGTTGTATTCGGCTTTAAGGCGCGCCACCACCACGTCAAACTGCAGTACCCCCACAGCGCCAACAATCAGGTCGTTATTGGCCAGCGGTCTGAATACCTGCACCGCCCCTTCTTCAGAAAGCTGGATCAGGCCTTTTTGCAGTTGTTTCATCTTCAGCGGATCGCGCAGGCGAATGCGCTTAAACAGCTCCGGCGCAAAGTTGGGAATACCGGTAAAGCGGTAGTCTTCCCCAGATGAGAAGGTATCACCTATACGAATAGAACCGTGGTTATGCAAGCCGATAATATCGCCGGCATAGGCTTCTTCCAGTAACGATCGGTCACCGGCTAAGAAAGTTAACGCATCAGAAATCCGAATATCCTTGCCGATTCGGGTATGACGCATTTTCATGCCTTTTTCATATTTGCCCGACACTATCCGGCAAAAGGCGATACGGTCTCGGTGTTTAGGATCCATATTGGCCTGAATCTTAAACACGAAACCGCTGAATTTAGGATCCAGCGAATCCACGCTGCCGTTGTCGGTTTCGCGCCCTTGTGGCTGTGGAGCCCAGGCGACCAGACCATCGAGCATATGATCCACACCAAAGTTACCCAGTGCGGTACCAAAAAAGACCGGGGTAATTTCGCCGGCCAGGAACAGTTCCTGATCAAATTCATTAGAGGCGCCCATGACCAGCTCAAGTTCGTCACGGAATTCTGCCGCCAGCCCCTCACCTACCGCGGCTTCCAGCTCCGGGTTATCCAGCCCTTTGATGATCTGCACATCCTGAATGGTGTGGCCGTGACCGGTCTTATATAAAATCGTTTCATCACGATGAATGTGGTACACACCTTTAAACTGCTTCCCACAGCCAATCGGCCAGGTGACCGGCGCACAGGCGATGTTCAGCTCGGTTTCCACTTCATCCAGCAATTCCATAGGGTCACGAATATCGCGGTCCAGCTTATTCATAAACGTGATGATCGGGGTATCTCGCAGACGCGTTACTTCCATGAGTTTACGGGTCCGATCCTCAACCCCTTTGGCCGCATCGATAACCATCAGGCAAGAATCCACAGCGGTCAGTGTTCGGTAGGTGTCTTCAGAGAAATCTTCGTGTCCCGGCGTATCAAGCAGATTGACCAGGTTATCACCGTAAGGAAACTGCATCACCGAGGTGGTCACTGAGATCCCACGCTCTTTTTCCATTTCCATCCAGTCGGATTTGGCATGCTGGCCGGATTTCTTACCTTTAACGGTACCGGCGGTCTGCAGCGCTTGTCCGTATAACAGCACTTTTTCGGTGATAGTGGTCTTACCGGCGTCCGGGTGCGAGATTATCGCAAACGTGCGTCGACGTTTAATTTCTTCTAACAGCTGGGTCATTCAATAAACCTGATTTTTATTCGGGAGTGCTGGCCCTGAGTAAGATTGCATTAATCCTTGCCTTACCGGCATGACTCAGGCCTTACGTTTTCGCGGGATTATACGGACTTTTGGTTTTTAATGGTAGTAAAGCAAGGGGGTCAGCACCGGATTTAGCGGCAATGCCGGTGCTGAACGGTAAGAATGATGGGTTAGTGTTGCTCCAGTAAGTGCACCACCTGTTCGCGAAGCACAGTACGCAGAATTTTACCGGCACCATTGCGGGGAATACTGTCGGTCAGCGTCAGGTGCCTGGGGATTTTATAACGGGCAAGATGTTCTCCAAGCTCGGTGAAAAACTGCTCGCTATTCGCCAGTGACTGCTCATTAAAGGGCACCACAAACAAATGCCCGACCTCGCCCCAGCGTTCATCAGGTACGCCAATTAAGGCGCAGTCCTTGACCGCAGGATGTTTAAGTACCACCCCTTCTACCTCGACCGGATACACGTTCTCACCACCGGAGATAAACATGTCCTTTTTGCGATCGACAATGCGGTAAAACCCGGCTTGATTGCACACCGCTATATCGCCGGTTTTAAACCAGCCATCTGCGGTAAAGCTCTTTTGGTACAAGGTGTCCTGCTGCCAGATCCCAATAAACAGATTGCCGCCTCGGATCTCCACTTCACCCGCCTTACCCGGGGGGACTTCATGACCGTGGTCGTCGGTTAGCCTCACTTTCACTCGCGGTGTTGCCAGTCCGACACAGCCAGCATTTTCATCGAGGATCTGTAAATCAAACGGCATACCAAAGACCGTGCCGGCCTCACTCATACCGTAACCATCTACAATCGGTATTCCGTCGTTGATCCAGGCCCGGATTTGCACTTCAGGATGCGGTGCGCCGCCAGTTAACAACCCTTTGAGATTTTTAAGCTTGCGGGCATCAAATTGCGCATGCTGGCGCAACATATTAGCCATTTGCGGCACGCAAAAATAATGACTGATCCGCAGCGTCTCGTCTGCCAGTCGATTCAGCGTCCGAGCGGGTTCAAACGCATCAGAAATCACCAGACTGCCACCACAATAGAGCGCCGGACGCACACAGGATACCAGGCCAATAACATGAAACATCGGCGTTTCGCAAAGGAATACACTGTGTTCATTAACCTGTCCGAGCTGCGTCATATTCAGGGTAGTTTCCATTAGGGTCGCTTCACTATGAACGATGCCTTTTGGCTTACCGGTAGTCCCTGAGGTATACAGGATAAGTGAAGGCGTGTGTTCATCAAACTCAGGCTGTGTAGCGCTTAATTCACTGCAATCGCTCAGTAACAAATTAATATCATAATGGCTGAACTGCATCGCCGCGGCCGATTCGTCGCCTATCAGCAGGGCTGGCGAACAATCGCTCATTAGCGCTTGCAGCTCTTCTTTAGCCAGCCGCCAGTTTAGTGGCACAAACACCAGGCCTGCCCGGGAGCAAGCCAGGTGCAATGCCACCAGTTCGGCACGGTTTTTAGACAAACAAGCCACTCTGTCACCCTGCTTCAACCCGTTAATCTGATACCAGCTGACCAGTTGATTAATGGTGTTATCGAACCCGGCATAAGTCCAGGTCCGGTGATGAGTGACATCGTTAACAGCGATACTTCGTGGCCGTAATCGCGCCTGCAGGGTCACAAAATCCATGTCAGCCCCGTTTAGTTTTGTTGCTTGGATTTATCATAAGCCCCTAAACCCGGCTTATAGGTTTTATCGTCGATAAACTGCTTAATCCCCTCTTTGCGCCCATCGTTGTCGAAGCTGTTTGCCGCTTCCTGAGCACGGACCAGGTAATCTTCCGCATTGTCGTAGGTCATTTCTTTTACGCGACGAATGGCATCCTTAGTGGCTTTCAGTGCAACCGGATTTTTCTCCAGCAACACGTTACACATTTCAGTCACGCGGGCTTTCAGTTGATCGGCTGGCACCGCTTCATTAATCAGTCCCCACTCTACCGCCGTTTTGCCATCGATATTTTCGCCCATCATGGCGTGATACATGGCCTTACGCAGGGGCATCAGGTCGGCCACTACTTTACTTGCTCCTCCACCGGGTAAAATCCCCCAGTTAATTTCGCTGAGCCCGAAGGTGGCATCTTCAGCAGACACCGCCAGATCGCAACTAAACAAGGGTCCATAACCGCCGCCAAAGCACCAGCCATTAATCATCGCGATGGTTGGCTTATGGTACCAGCGCAAGGCTCGCCACCAGCCATAGGCTTCACGCTGGGCTTTGCGCGTTGCCCCCAGGCCCTTTGCCTCGTTCTCGCGGAAATATTCTTTTAAGTCCATACCGGCCGTCCAGGCTGTCCCTTCGCCGCTTAACACCAGTACACCAACGTTATCTCGGTACTCAAGGTCTTCCAGCACTCGCATCATCTGACGATTAAGCTTAGGACTCATGCAATTGCGTTTTTCCGGACGGTTGTAGGACACCCAGGCAATCTTATTCTCAACAACTACCTTTACCGTTTCTTCTTCACTTCTTTCTACTGACACGTTCGTTTCCTCTTGCAAAATATTAATGAAATGCATTCGATGCTCTGCACCGCAGAAGGCAATGCATCAGGGTAATTAAATAGGATAATGGCCTGGTTCGGTTTCCACGGTGATCCAGCGCAGTTCAGTAAACTGGTCAATGCCAGCCTGGCCCCCAAAGCGCCCGTAACCGGAATCCCCCACACCACCAAAAGGCATTTGTGCTTCATCATGCACCGTTGGGCCATTCACATGACAAATACCGGATTTGATTTGTTTAGCCACTTTTAATCCATTGGCAATATCGCGGGTAAATACGGCGGCGCTCAATCCGTACTCACTGTCATTAGCAATACGGATAGCGTCGGCTTCATCTTTGGCGCGGATCACCGCGACTACCGGACCAAAGCTTTCGTCGGCATAGATAGCCATCTCTTCGGTAACGCCATCAATCACCGTTGCGGCCATTAGCACAGAATCGGCCTTTCCACCGGTGATTACTTTAGCGCCTTTACTCACCGCGTCATCAATCAGGGCATTCACTTTTTCAACGGTTTTCATGTCGATAACGGCACCCAGCGGGGTTTTCCCCTCGCGAGGATCGCCGGTTTCCATGGTGGACACTTTGGCTTTAAAGGCAGCAACAAACTCATCGGCAATACTGTCGACCACTATCAGGCGCTCCGTCGACATGCATATTTGCCCCTGATTCATGTAGGCACCAAAAGCCGCGGCTTTCACCGCCTCATCAAGATTGGCGTCCTGAAGTATCAGGAGTGGCGCTTTGCCACCCAATTCGAGTAAACAGGGCTTCAGATTGTCTGCCGCACGGCGGGCGATAATGCGTCCCACGGCGGTTGAACCGGTAAAATTAATGCGTTTAACCGGTTTGGCATCAATCAACGCGCCTACTACGTCGGCGGCATCGTCCTGAGTGTTGGTAACGATATTAACGGTCCCTTCCGGGAAACCGGCTTCCGCCAATGCTTCAATAATCAAAGCGTGGGTGAGCGGACAAATCTCAGAGGCTTTTAAAATAACCGCATTACCACACGCCAGTGCGGTAGAAACCGCCCTGGTGCCCAGAATGATTGGCGCATTCCACGGTGCTATCCCCAGAATAACCCCCACTGGCTCACGCAAAGCCATTGCCATGCAGCCCGGCTTATCAGAGGGGATCACTTCGCCACTGATTTGCGTAGTCAGGGCACTTGCTTCACGCAACATAGAGGCCGCCAGCATCAGGTTAAACATGGCCCAGCCGGCCGTAGCACCGGTTTCGCCCATCATGGCGGCAACAAAGGCCTCCTGTTTACTCTCCAGCGCCGTTGCCGCTTTTTGCAGCACCGCGCGGCGGGCGTTGGGACCGACTTTAGACCAGGTCTCGAAACCTAGCTGAGCCTTTGCCGCAATTGCCGCCATGTCTGCGGCTTGCATTGCTTCGGCTTCGCTGGCAACTTCACCAGTAATTGGATTTAATCGGGTGAATTTCATTCCTCAATCCCCTTAGTTATCGCAAGTTTGCTTTGTTAATATTGGACTTGCATCCAGCGCAGATTTTCCCTTCTGCACCCGACCAAGCAAAAATACAGTGATAGCGGCAACCACGGCCCCCGCGCCCATGACAAAGGCGACGCCCTGCAACGACACGCCCTGGGTAAATAAAACGCCAGCCACCACCGGACTCAGCGCCGCGCCGCCGCGCCCTACGCCGATAACAATACCGGTACCGGAAGCCCGTACCTGTGGCGGAAAGGCTTGTGCCATCAGGGCGTACAACCCCACCACACCGGAGTTGGTGAAAAAGCCGGTAGCCGCCGATATCAGGGCCAGCTGGCCAAGTGACTCATAGCCAATACCAAACACTGAGACCATCACAAAGCCGAGAAGCAGAACGCCAATCAGCAGGTGTCGTAGCGGCAGTTTTGAGGCGAATAAGCCCAGCAAGGTGGCACCGATGGCACCGCCCACGTTTGCCCACACCAGTACCTGTCCCGCCTGAGAAGGATGAAACCCCATGTCGACCACGATTTTGGGGATCCATTTCAAAATGAAGTAAAAGGTCATTATCTGGGCGAAGTAGGCCACTAAGAGCAGTAACGTAGTGGCGCGCAGTTGCGGCGTAAACAATTCAACAAATGAGCTTTTACCGGCATTAGGAGATAGCGGTGGCAATGCGTCTAACACCGGCTTTTGCATGGCCTGTAAAGAACGGTTTATCCGCGCCAGGGCATCAGCCGGCTGTTTTGAGGCCAGGTAGACCACCGACTCAGCGAGGAATAGTTGTACGATAATCAGGAAAGCACCGGTCACCAGCCCACCAAAAATAAAGACCGAACGCCAGCTGTAGGTTTCCAGCAGCACCGAACTGATAGACCCCCCGATAATCGCCCCCACCGGATAGCCGGTAGCCATTAAAATAACGCACAGGTGGCGAAACTTTTTGTTGGAGTACTCGGCCACCATGGCATTGGTTGAGGCCAGCATACCGCCAATGCCAAGGCCGGTGATAAAACGCACCACCAACAAAGTGACTACCGAATTGGCAAAGGCAGAAAAGCACATGCCTGCGGTCATGACGACCAGACAGGTTTGAATCGTGGGTTTACGGCCTATCCGGTCGGCGAAACCGCCCAAAAAGATTGAGCCAAAGGCCATGCCGAGCAGTTCCATGGCCAGTACCACACCCAGTTCGGTTCGATTGATTGCCCATTCAGCAGCGATGCCGGGTGAGGCAAAACTGATCGCCAGCACATCAAATCCATCCAGAGCATTGAGCGCAATGCACAAAATGACAGCCATGATTTGTTGCCTGCTCATTTTGCTGTTGTCGAGGATTTCAGACGGGTGTTGATTCATAACATTCACTCTGTGTTTTTTTGTGGCACTGCCAGGTTAGTGTTAACGCGGCAACCCAAACTTTTACCAGATGTTAATATTATGTACCGGATTGTAAAATAGCAGAAAGTGACGAAATAATTGTCAAATAATGACAACGAGTACTTTTTGCATAATAAGCGGTTGCTAACCAATGAAAAAAAGGCAGATAACCTAACGGAAGATCCCAGCCAGTATCGTTGAAAGATTTAGCTAAGTGCTTCTTTATGAAGGGCTCTGAATTGCCTTGGCGTTTCACCCGTCCAGGCTCTGAATGCACGGGTAAACGCCGCCGGATCGGCAAACCCAACAGACTCGGCAATTAGGTTGATAGGGGTTGCTCGCTGGGTTAGCAACATTACGGCCCGGTCTCTTCTGACGATATCCTTGATTTGCTGGAAACAGGTTCCCTCGTCTTTCAATCTGCGCATCAGCGTGCGACTGGTCATATGTAACCTGGCGGCGACGGCGTCGATAGTGAGCAAACCACTCTCAATATCGTTACTTAGCAGGTGTCGGACATCAGAGGTCAGGGTGTAATCAGCTTTATACTGCCGGAATAATTCCAGTGGGCAGCGTTGCATAAAGGCGTTCAGCGAGCCTTCGCTTTGTTTCACCGGTTTAGACAGATACTGAGTCGAAAACGAGATAGACAAAGTATCGCAATGAAACTCGTGCTCTCCGGGAAACAAATAATGATATTCATGAACATGGGGCGGTGGTGGATAGTTAAACCGAACTTTTGACAATGGAATGCGGCTGGCAATTAACCACGAAAAATATCGGTGCCAGGCCAAAAGCGTGAGTTCCGCAAACAGATATTTATGGTCCCGCTCAGGGTGGGGCAAGCGAATCGTCAGAGTGACCTCATCACCATCGACACTCAGCTCAGCAAAATTATCTGTCAGCATTAAATTATAAAATGCGATGCCTTTAAGCATGGCCAGTTTTAATGTTGGCTGAAACACCGTCACCTGGCCCATCATTTCATAGGTGCCCGGTTTTAACGGCCGGCCACACAAGCCGGCAGACTCATCCCGTAATAATCGCCACACCAGGCTTTGGAATTTAGACAGCCGTTCTGTTTTCACCCGCCGTCCCAGTTTATTAATGGCTGCCGGCTCAATCTGACAGTGTTTAAGCAGGCGTAAGGCATCCAGATGGTTTTGTTCTGCGACCTCAAAGAGTGCCGTCAAATAATGATTTGATGCACTGCCGTACTTGTTTTTATCTATTCGCATTGCGACTGCCGCCTTTGGCATAAATAGCGAATCACCTGAGGTTAACACCGTGTTTATTTTTTATTAATAACATGGTTCCAATGGTTTTAGAATGCCGTTTTACTGAATTTATGGTCGTTTCCGGCGATGCTTTCAGTCTTCGCTAAACTGCTAACTTACTGACAAATTAGGACATAAAGCTAGCCAGCTGGCCGGTCATTTTATAATCTAGGCACACTGCAACACCTTTGGTTGGCATTGTTTGGTTTCAGGGAAGTAATCTATGAAGTTATGTTCGTCAGTTGGAATAGTAAGTGCTCTGGTAGCGACTTCTTTCACGGTTAGCGCAGACCAGTACCATTACGGTAACCTGCTCGTGGGCGGTAAAGCCATTGGCTACGGTGGCGCTTATGTGGCACTGGCGGACGACCAGTCAGCGATGCACTACAATCCGGCCGGTTTATCGTTTCAGAGCAATGCCAAATCAGCGTCTGTAAATACCCTGGCTTTTGAAGTTACCGAGTTTAAAAACGTGTATACCGATGGTTCTGATTTTGCCCGCACCTCATTTTCTGTGGTCCCCGGTTTTCTGGGCATTAGCGCCAGTTCCGGACAGTGGAGCTACGGCAGTTATTTTACAGTAACCGATTACTCTCAGGAACGCACCGACAGTAGCTCTGCCTACGAGTTGCCGGCCACTATGACCACGCCACCGCAGAGTGTGATTGAGACGGTGACCTATGATTTCGATAATGCCGCTTACAAGTTTGGTGGCGCCCTGTCTTACCGGCTCAACGAGCAGTGGGCGCTGGGCTTTTCCTTGTCGCTGAAATACATTGAACAGGTTTTATCGCAAACCTCCGGTGCGGCCATTACTATGTATACCCCAACGGGGTCATTTACCTCCGGCTTTGACGCCCGCCGACGAATCAACGAAAAACAGTATTTAATCGAACCTTCTTTGAGTGTGTTGTACAAGGATGATGCCTTAAGCGTGGGGGCTCACTATGTGCACAGGGAATCGATTAACCGTAACTATCGTTCTAATAACCTTATTATGGCGCCAATCATTACCCTGTTAAATGGCTCCCCGGACACGACTTTCCCGGACTTTATCCGCACGGATACAGAACAGGATCAGCCATCCCTGTTCTCTTTCGGCGCAGCTTATAAACACCGGGGCTGGGTAGTCTCAAGTCAGATAGATTATTACAGCCATGTTGAAAAGGATGACGTGGTACTCGATGACATCGACTTAACCCGTGAGCTAAAACAAGTCACCAATTATTCACTGGGTCTGCGCATCCCACTGTCATCCGATACTGCACTGCAAATCGGCCTTTTTACCGATAACAGCAATGGCGTTATTGACTTTGACATCCCTTTTCAGCGCGTCGAGGCTATCGACACCCGGGGCATCAGTGTGGCTTACGAAACAAAATTAATGGGCTACCCTCTAACCGTGGGGCTTTACGCAAAGCAAGGCGATGGCAAGGTGCGTTATGCTGATGTGCGGTATGTTGAAGCAATAACCGGTGTGAACCTTTACCCGGAGAATGATTCCAATGACGTGCAGTCTGCAGAAAAGTCGTCAATGGTGATTTTTGCCAGTATGGACTTTTAACCCGCTCTGGCGCTAAGGCGCAACAGCGCTTATTGGCCGGACCATCATTAGCGCGTCTTCCCGGCCATTAGCGAGCGGATAATACCCTTTGCGCCTTTCCAGTAATTCAAATCCGCTGTTCAGGTACAGCTTTCTGGCCACCAGGTTAGACTCTCGCACTTCCAGAAAGCAGTTTGAGCCGTTCAGTTGCTCACAGCGGCGAATGACAAAATCCAGCATATGTTTACCTGCCCCCTGCCCGCGCAAGCCGGCGCTGATAGCTATGTCCATCAGGGTAATTTCGTCCAGCACCACCAGCAATATGGCGAAACCAACCACCTGGCCGTCATGCAACAAGACCCAGCATTCATAGGGCGAAGAGATACAATCGACAAAGGTGGCCTCTGACCAGGGCGCATACTGGGCTTCCTGGTGAATGGCATAGGCGGCTAAAGCAAGCGCTTCATCCGCCTGGCAGAATGTTGTGGCCTGCAGGTTCAACTTAGCGCACACAATGCCTGCCAAAGCTGAATCTTATGTTGAGATGTCAGTTTATCCGGCGCTACCGGCAACGTGATTGCGGTCGTAGATGCGGCAACAGGCGCGCCTATTTTTACCGGCGGTACCTTCGCTATGTCCAATCCTTGCAGGGCAACTTTCAGATCGGCGAAAAATTGTGGGGCTTGCTGCGCTGTAACGTCCTGCAGTGGTGGTGGTACATCGGCCGGTTGCGTGGCCGCAGGTTTGCCCGACACACTGTCTTTCAGGCGCTGTAAATGAGAGCGCGCCGTATCCTGTGACACAGGTTCTGAGTTTACCTTTGCTTCGGCCACCGGCGTATCCGCAGGCTGTTTTGCCAGCTCGCTTTGCAACTGCCAAACGGGAATTTGCATCTCTTGTAATGCAGCAATTTGATAATCAGTTAACGCGAATGCCATGAGTGTTTATGGTCTTTCTGTGTGAGTGAGAAGCGTATCAGGAGTCTATCAGAACAAAGAGGAAAGTGGCAGGGGTGGAGGGACTCGAACCCCCAACCATCGGTTTTGGAGACCG
>OJDQ01000301.1_pt1 | contig 24078 bp, 24 predicted proteins | sample 1592851 | NCBI WGS metagenome assembly OJDQ01 (sample SAMN05416774, study PRJEB24817) | seawater metagenome | isolation source: Sea water | place: Canada:Atlantic | collected 2013-07 | reverse complement strand
TTAGAAGCCCTTGCAGAAATGCGAGGGCTTTTTTGATCTTAGCGTCGAAAATTCTCATTTAACGGGACACGCGTACGTGTCGCCTGCCAGTCACCGTGAGTCGCGATCCCGGGTCGAGGCACCATTCTTAGAAGCCCTTGCAGAAATGCGAGGGCTTTTTTGATCTTAGCGTCGAAAATTCTCATTTAACGGGACACGCGTACGTGTCGCCTGCCGGTCACCGTGAGTCGCGATCCCGGGTCGAGGCACCATAATAGAAGCCCTTGCAGAAATGCGAGGGCTTTTTTGATCCTATCCTCAGGTATCAAACGGAGCCACGCCCAGCGGATTAAACAACGGGCTGTCACGTACAATTTGTTCCAGACGTTTAGTTGCTTCATTGACTTTTTTACCTGTGAATAAAGCAACTTCGGTTTCCGGTAGTGGCGGCAACTCCTCATTCAATATCACCAGATCATCTTCCATGGTGTGCAGCGGAATAATTCCAACCCCCACACCGGCACGCACTGCTGCCAACACCCCAGCCCGGCTTTGACTGGTAAAGGCAATCCGGTAGGCAATACCAGCCTCTTCCAATATGCGTCTGGCATACTGGCGGTGATAGCAGCCTTCATCGAACACGGCTAAGGGTAAAACTGGTGAGCCGAGCAGATGATGGTCCCGTGAGCCTACCCACACCAGCGAGTCGCGGCGTAAGCGGGTGCCTCCGGTTGAGTCGGCCATCATTTCGACTAAAGCAATGTCCAGCTGGCCTTTGTCTAATTTTCGTAACAGCGTATCCGGGCTATGGTCGCAGAACACTTCTAACTGCGCCTCCGGGTAGCTCAGAATAAACTCCTGCAGTAATGGCGATAACGTGCGACTGGCGTATTGGTCGTGACTGCCAAGGCGCACCGTACCGTCGATATCCATGTTCTGGAACGAACCGACAATCTGATCGTGCAGGTTAAGCAACTGCCGGGCGTGCGCGGTAAGTTGTAAACCTGCCGGTGTGAGTCGCACTCCATGCTGGCCGCGATCCATTAACGGATTGGCCACCAATTCCTCCAGCCGGTTAAGTTGCATACTCACGGTGGAGGGTGCTTTGTGGAGCTGGCGTGCCGCTTCCGTCAGGTTAAGTGTCTCGGCCACTACCAAAAATGTGCGCAGTAAATTAATCGGCAAATCTCGCATGGCCTTATTCCTTATCCAGAATTCAACATATATGAACGTAGAGTTGAATATTTATCGATTTACTGAATAAAGGCAAGCGATTACATTTCCACCAGAACAAGATTTTCACCTCTGGGCAGTTTCAATTTATCGCAAGTACTCAAGGAGTCGGGCAATGAGGATGGCCATTACTTTTGGATCCAATCAAATTATCAGTCATGGTTTTGGCTTGTTTTTATTTGCCGCGATGGTGCCGCTGATGCAACAAGACATAGCCATTAGCCATTGGTATCTGGCAACCATTGGTGCGGCAACGCAGCTTGCTTATCTGGGAGGGGCTATGCTGCTTGGAGTATACGGGCACAACATTAATTCAGGCCGGTTACTACTTGGTTGTGGCGTGCTGACCTCTTTACTGCTTTTTGTCATGGCATGGATTACAGCGCCACTGGCTATGCTGATTGTACTGATATTGCTGGCTGCAAGTGCTGCGGTAAGCTGGGGCGGAATTGTTGAGCTGGTGAGTTGTTTTGGTCATCCGCAGCACCGCGCTACCAGCTTATCTACCGCTGCCAGTGGCACGGCATGGGGCTATAGCATTAATGGCCTGATCATTTTGGTTATTGTGCCTGTGGCAGGGTGGCAGGGCGGCTGGGTAGCGGCGGCATTAATTGGCCTGATAACGGTTGCGGCTACCGCTGTAATGCTGCGGCGTATGGGCAGTTCTTCGCTTCCTGTGGAAATGGAAACCTATCCCCCACTGGGCGCCAGACAACTCATTCGTACTATTTTGAGAGAGCGTATTGCCTTTCTTTCCAGCCTGATGACCTTTCTGGTGGGGTTCGCCACCATGCCGTTTTCAACCTGGCTGAACACCTACTCAGCAGAGCTGTCTTTACCCCCGAGCCTGGGCGGCTATACCTGGTCGCTGATAGGCCTGTCAGGAATGGCAGCGGGCTTTTTAGTGGGTAAACTGGCCGACCGCAAAGGTTCGAGTGTCGCTCTGGTTTTTAGTACTACAGGGTTTGCCGTTGGGATAATCGCTTTTATTCTGGACCCCACCACCTTTATGTTACTGGCCGGTTTTAGCTATGGAATGATGTACTTTCCTATTTGGGGTGTTTTGGCCGGCTGGCTGAGTAAACACTATGGCTCAAAGGCCACCATGCAAATAAATAGTGTTGGTATGGTGACATTTGGTTTGGGCGGCGCCACAGGCAATATGATAGCAGGTGGGTTGTTTCAGGCGAGTGGCAGCCTGGCGGATCTATTTGCGCTGATTGCTTTTACCAGTGTATTACTGACGTTGCTTGCCCTGTATATTTACTGGCTGGAGCGCCGACCCGTCCGTCCGATCTTTGGTGCGGTCTGAGTATTGAATTAGCGCAGGTAAGCGCAGTGTAAAAGTATGCCGGGGTAAAGCCCCGCCTGACTAAACGATTACGGTTTGGTAATACCTTTACCGGGTGGTAGGCTGCTAAGAAGTTACTCGCATCCGCACCATATTCAGGTAGAGAAACGCCACAATGACAATAGTTTTCATCTTTGCCGTGCTTAGTTTACTGATAGTGTTAATGCGCAGGCCCAGGGTCAGACTGACAACGATTGACCTGCCAGGCGCCGGTGACACCCTCACTATCGTTGACAACTCATTACTTGTTGATTACCCGATTGATGATAAATCGGGAAGAGCGGCCCGATGGTTAGCCAAACATAACCTGCCAACTTCGCTCAGCATGATTAACAAGATGTCACCAGTGGTGAATGATTATACCGACAAGCCTTCATTGTTACCTGCTGGCACCAAGGCGACCCTGACGAATGTCCGCCTTCACTATTCGCCGGGCTTTTTCAGGCTGTTTCAGTCCAAATCGCAATACCGCCTCTTAACGATCAACGAACTGAGGGTGTGGGTGCTGGATGATACGATTTCGATATTACAATGGCGGGCTTCGCAGTCTAACTCCCATTAGAGGGAGGCGCCCTTCAGCCTGTTGTCGCACAGGCGGATACCTGTTTATTCAGGACTCTGGTTTCTGTTGCTTGCAATGACAATTGGTACTTGCGTATCACCCGCTGAAATCGTTCCAGGTACTGACAACGGAATTGCTGGTTGGCAGGCATCCATTCAGTGGGGCCTTTTGCGCCCTTTGAACGGTTGGCAGATAAACTCACGGCAATCACATTTAGTGTATCGTTAGCGAAGGCTGCTCTGATGTTCTCCGGCCACGTATTTGCCCCATGCTCGTAGGCCCATTTGAGCGGTACGATATGATCAATGTCGAGGTCATTATCGTCGGTAAAGATATTGTTGGTGTAGGGGTCGTACCAACGTCCGCTTTTCACCTGACATCCGGCCGCATCAGCGAACGCCACCGGAATATCAGACTGTCGGATAAGCGTTTCAGCGCGGGTGTCACGGCAGTTACCATCTTCATCAGCCAGTGCGGAAAAAGCTTTCGGTGGTAACCATCTGCCATAGTTGAGGAGGTTGTTGCAGTATAACCCGAATAGGCTTTGCCGCCGGCTGCCAGACAATTTGGCATTGTCTTGTAAGCGGTGTAATGGCTGGTTCGTTCGTACCATTGACTGTGCTTGTCATGGCATAACCCGGAACCAGACCGTTTTACGATATCGGCGGCACTAATGGGCAGGCTGAAAAGCAACAGGAAAACAACAAACTTCGCCATGAAAAAGAGGCACTTCACTCAATACTACTTCACTGCGGGCTACTGTAATTTCAGGTGTGTTTGGTTTCAAGGGAAATTTCAGTAACAGACGGGGATTTCATAGCGGGATCAATTTCAAGTGAAGTACTTACCGCGCAGCAGGCGCGTAATCGTAGGATTAGGTTTGCAAATCAGAGAAACAGGCAAGCGGTATTTGCTGCGGTTAAGCACAATAGAGTGACGTAAAAGCAACAACACTCTGTATTCCCGGTTTGCCTTGTTAGCTTCTCTCAGCAATGGCTTATGGGGAAAATGGTCGGAGGATTATTATGCAAAATAAAATACGAGTCGGCTTTATAGGCCTGAATCCTGATTCACACTGGGCTGCCACCGCTCACTTACCGGCATTGGACTGGTTAAACGATGAATTTGAAATCGTCGGTGTTGCAAATTCCAGCTTCGACAATGCGGTTCAATTGCATAAGCTGTTAGACGTTCTGGGCAGGGGGTAACTGTTTGGAGCCGCATCATCAGAGCAACGACCTGCGAGTTATCACCGATTGGTTGGGTCAGCGGGTCATCAACGACGGTTACTACGTGCTGAGTGAAGGCAATCTGGAAGTTACCCGGGCATCCAGTGTCTCCAGCGAGCAAACCAATGTGCTCACCCAGCCTTGTGTGTGCATTGTGTCGCAGGGGGCTAAATTGGTGACAGCTGGCAAAGGGAGCCTGCAATACGTTGAAAATGAGTCGTCAATGGTGGTGTATGCCTCGGAAATTCCTATCCGGGTTGCTATTAATCGAGCCTCTGAGGAACACCCGTATTTCTGCTTGATGGTGCCATTAACCGCACGTCGCATCAGTGAGGTAGCCAGTCGTCTTTATCCTAATGGCATTCCAAAGGCCGGTAAGGAAAGTGCGGTGTATGTGCGGGAATCGGTGCCGCAAATTGTTAACGCCATCCGCCGAATGCTGCAAAACATTGATGATCCCAAGCAGGGCGATTTATTGATCCCGCTGGCCATTGAAGAAGTGGTAGTTCGCCTGCTGTGCAGTGATATCGGCCCAGCCATCGCTCAAATGGGCGTGTCAGACTCTCACACCGCACAGATAAATCAGGCTATCAGCTGGTTAAAGAAACACTACACATTGCCAATGCGCGTAGAGGAGCTGGCCCGGGATATTGGCATGAGCGTGTCGTCTTTTCACGCCCATTTTAAAGCGATTGTCGGGATTACTCCGTTACAGTTTCAAAAAACGCTGCGTCTGCAAGCGGCCAGACGTTTGATCATCAGTAATGAAATGGATGTCAGTCTGGCTGCATTTGAAGTGGGCTACGCCAGCACATCGCAATTCAGCCGGGAGTACGTCAGAGAATTTGGCATAGCACCAAGCAGAGACTCCAGTTTGGTTCCATAGTCAGTCGTTATTGGCTTTATTACCCGTAAGGGCTACAACCCACCGTCACCGGGTCTGGCCATGCTTTTACGACTCTTTTGGCCTCTCCACGCCCGCTTTGCCGGTAGCCGGGTGAGATAGCCATGCATGAAGGCAATTTGGCTTTAACTATTAACCTTATGTTTAGTAGGCCTTTTTAAACAAAAAGGCGTAAGCCAGTTAAGTATGAAATACTATTAACCCAAAAGGGTAATGGGTCTGCTCTGACTCACTGATTCCACTCACGTATATTCGGTTATAATTTCTCTATTTTCCGCATAGTCATAATGAATTGCCTTTAACCACTGGCTTTGATGTCGACACCGGGCTTGTCCGTGCGGGTACGCTTCTTATACTAAAGGATAAGCCGCCTGAGTTTTAAACGACTTTTTGTTGACAATTATCGAATTGAAAGCATAATTCGCGCAGATGTGCACATTGCGACATATGTGACATTGAGCGCTTGGGTGTGAGATTGTACTGATTTTTTGCAAAAAAAAAATAATGTGCCACGCTTTGAGCAAGTATAGCGTTTCGGTAGTTTGAGGCGGCCCATGATTGATTTCAGCCAGTTCTCCATCAGAAGTAAATTTGCGTTTCCCCTCGTTGTTGTCACGGCACTTTTATGTGTCGTAGCAATTATTTCAGTGTTTTCTTTGCGTAACCTTAGTGATGACTCTGAACAGATTGCCAAGCGTTATCTGAACGCGGTGAGTCTGGCTCTTAACGCCGACAGGGATTTGTATCAGGCACAAACTGCTCTGCAGGACGCGATTATTCTTGCCGGCATGCGTGGACAAGCGATAGAGGCAGAAGTCGCAGACTTCAAAGATAATGCACAGCAAGCCCTCGACAGAATGGTTCAGGCTCGCAATATTGTGCAGGGCGAAGTAGAAAATATTGGTAACGGCAACCAGTTTAGAAGCGATTACGACACCTGGCTGAAGAGTGCTAACGAAGTGATTTCTTTGGTCGCGGCTGGCGAAATTGAACAGGCCAACGCGCTGCGTTCAGCCAGCCTGGTTGACGATTTTCAGCAAGTCAGAAGTCATTACGATGCCCTTGGTGAAGCGGTAAAAAATGCGGCTGATGCTCTTGCAGCCGACATGCAGTCGTCGTCACAAAGCAATCAGTTCTTATTGTTGCTGGTACTGGTACTGGTGCTGATTGTCAGTGCGTTATCCATAATGTTCGGACCACGGTTAGTTACCGACAGACTGAATACCCTGATCGATGTAATGCGGGATATCAGCCAGGGCGATGGCGATTTACGCAGCCGCTTAAACAGCAGCGGAAAAGATGAACTGGCGACACTGGCAAAAACCTTTAACCGCTTTATGGAAAACCTCCAGGATCTGATTGTTGTTATTCAGCAAGATACTGAAAACCTGAAAAGTGCCGCTTCAGACTTAAATGATGCCTCCAGTACCGTGAAATCAGCTTCCCATAAGCAGAACGAAAATCTCGACCAAATCGCTACAGCGGTCAACGAATTGAGTCATGTGGTTGCCGATACCGCCAACAACAGTCAGGGCGCCATGGAAAAAGTTAAGGTGGCCTCTGAAATCAGTACCTCTTCCCGGCAAGTGGTTAATGATTCAGTTAAAAATGTATCAAACCTGTCTGCTTCCATCAGTAACGCTAACGACGTAATCTCCAGCCTGGCTAAGGAGTCGCAGAATATTATTGCAGTGTTAGATGTTATCCGCGGTATCGCTGAGCAAACTAACCTGCTGGCACTGAATGCGGCCATTGAGGCTGCTCGTGCCGGTGAGCAAGGGCGGGGATTTGCAGTAGTGGCCGACGAGGTCAGAACGCTGGCAAGTCGCACTCAGCAGTCAACGGAAAATATTAACGAAATGCTTGGTCGTCTGGAGCACAGCGTTAATGATGCCGTGAGCGCAATTGAGCGGGGGGCCAGTGAAGTCGATTCAGTTGTAGCGGTCTCTGAGCAACTGGCCCGGGCCTTTGATCAGGTCAATGAAGCCGTCAATGATGCCAACGAAACTATCTATCAAATAGCCGCAGCCACTGAAGAGCAAAGTCAGGTGGTTACGGACATCAATACCAATGTCACCAATCTCAATACCCTTGGTCAGCAGAATCTCAAATCCATTGAGAATACCGGGGAGATTGCCGGCAGTGTTAACGGCACTGTTCAGCAACTGGGGCAAAAAGTCAGTCGATTTAAAACATGATGTAACTGACGCCAAATCACATCACGAGTCATTTATAAATTCCCAGGTGAGAGAAACCGGAGACACCTATGAAACCATTGTATTCAAAATTTACCCGTCTGCTCAGCGTGGCCTGTGCTGCTACATTGCTCTCACCCCAAGTGTTAGCTGAATCCCCCACTTTTGACGTGTCAGGGCAGTGGGCCTTACGCTATGAAAATATTACCAATCCGTTGTTCCCAACCACGGACGATCGATTTCATCAACACAATCAACGCCTGTCATCGAAGTTACAGGTCAAAACCGTGATGAAATGGTCGCAGTTCGAACTACTCGGCGAATTAGCTGATTCCCGTGTGTACCTGGATAATGACGATCCCACTCTTGGTCGTTCGCAGGTCAATACGCTGGAGCCTGTTCAGTTTAACTTCTCATGGCTCGGTAACAGTCAGAGTGACGATGGTCTGAACATGCAGAAGCTCAGCGTTGGCCGGTTTATTCTTGACTTTGGTAGTCGCCGGGTTATTTCCAGCGGCTATTTTAGAAATGCCATGAACACCTTCGATGGGGTAGTGAGTGAATGGCAATGGAACGACTGGAATGTTAACGCTGTTTATTTACTGCCAGTGACCCGTTTACCCGGCGATGCAGCAAGTATCGATGCCAATGAGCGAGGCTTTGATAAGTCGTATTCAGAGCGGGCAATTTATGGCGTGTATGCCAGTTCTGCCGATAAAACCTGGCAACTGCAAACCTACTGGTTTGACGAAGAAGATGGTCCGGGCTTGAATACTGCCAACCGTGAATTTTTAACGGTGAGTGCGCATTATACCTTACCTAAAGACACCAAGTGGCGTGCGGATGCAGAGGTTATTGTGCAATCTGGTACCCGTCATCAGTCTACTTCGCCCAGTGATGTTACCGAAATCGACCATCAGGCGTGGTTATTCCATGGTGCGTTTGGTCAGATGGTTACCGATACCACTTCTCTGCAGGCTATTGTCGACCTGGTAAGTGGTGATAACGACAGCAGTGACGGGAAGAATACCAACTTTGACGCACTTTACGGTGTACGACGCTTTGACTTTGGCCCCACCGAAGTATACCGCACCATGCCACGGCGTAATCTGGTATCACTGGGTCTTAAAATGGTGAGTAAATTTACCAAGAAAGATAACCTGCTGATCCGCTATTTAAATTTTAGTTACCAGAAAACCCCGGTGGGTGGTGAAAGTGAAATAGGTAATCAGATTGAGTTTCGCTGGCGTCACCAGTTGCTGCCTAAGTTCCGCCTTGAGTTTGGTGGTGCCTACATGGCCAAAGGCGATGCGTTTGCTCAGGGTGATTACCCGGACGATACTGTTTACGGCTATACCGCCTTTTTACTTAAATTCTAAGGCAGGTGTTTTATCGCCGCAGAGCGTGGCAATAGTCCGGCCCACAGTAAAGAAAACACCGGGCCGCCCAGGCAAAACAATGCCCAGGGTAAATAATCCACGGTCGCCACACCCAGCGTGGCGGCCATAAATAAGCCGGAAACCGTCCACGGCAATACCGGATCCATCAGGGTCACAGAATCTTCGATACTGCGGGATAAATTAACCGGTGCCAGCTTTCTGGCCTGATAGCCTGGTTGATAAAGGTTGCCGACAATCAGGCTGGTAACGCCTCCGTGACTGGTAAGTGAAAGCAGCGTGATGCCGCTTATCATAGTACTTAGTACCAGACTAAAAATGCCCTTCACCTGTTTTAGCATTGCCTGAATCAAAACAGTTAATGCACCGCTGGCCTGCATAGCGCCGGCCAGTAAAAATGCCGCAATAATCACGACCAGGGTGCCAACCATGGAATACAAACCACCGCGCTCTACCAGTTGTAAAAAGGCCGGATTGGCCTGAGCTTCACTGTGCAGATGAGCGGGGAGCATTTCGATGGTAAAACCGTGCAGGTAAGCATTCACAGCATCTTCCAGAGCGAAAGGCTGCAGGATAACGGCCAGTGCCAAAGCCAGCACAGTGGAATAAGTAATGCCAATGACGGGCGGCCACTTTCTGACAATCGCGAAAATAACCAAACCGGGAGGTAATAACTGCCACCAGGCGGGGCTAAAGGTGGTTTCTATCAGTTTTTGCATCGCCGCGGTGGCCAGTAAGGCATTGCTCTGGTCGCCTCCGGAGGCCGATGGAACTACCATAAATACCACCAGGGCGATCAGAAATGAGGGCAGAGCCGTGTATACCATATGGCTGATATGCTGATATAAGTCTGCCTTGGCGGCAATCGCGGAAATGTTGGTGGAGTCAGACAGGGGAGACATTTTGTCGCCGAAGCAGGCGCCGGAAATGACTGCGCCGGCGGTGATCGGCAGCGAAGCATCCATAACGGTCGCCAAGCCCATTAATGCCACACCGATGGTGCCGGCTGAAGCCCAGGATGAACCGGTAAAAATGCTCATGATACTGGCGGCCAGAAAAGCCGACACGTAGAGATAATCCGGGTTAATAAGATGGATACCCGTCCAGACAAAAAATGGAATGGTGCCGCACAGCATCCAGCTTCCAATCAGGCCGCCAATAGACAGCAGGATAAGCACTACCGGAAACACGTCGCCAAACTTGTCAACGGCGGCTTTTTCCATTTGCTGCCAGTCTATCCCGCGGCTAAATCCAATCAACCCGGCAATGACTGCGGCCAGCAATATGGCCACTACAACCAGGGTCCCGCCGAGTTCGGTAAACAAGGCGCCACCGGCAAACACGGTGAGTAATATTATCAGCGGCAGTGCGGCTAACCAGAGCGGTAATGGAGCTGGTGGAGCGGTTTCAGACATGATTAAAAGCCTGCTCCAAATCGGCTATTAATGTTGGAGCTGCCTCGAGTCCTACAGACAACCTAATCAGCCCTTGTGGCAGGTTCATGGCGGCCAGCTGCTCGGCATTTTCCGGCCGCTGTAGGGAGATTGCCAGACTTTCAAAGCCACCCCAACTGACACCGAGTCGAAAGTGTGTGAGTGCATTTAAAAAGCGCGTTACGTTTTCGTAGGACGGATCTTTAAGAGTAAAACTTATCAGGCCATTGTAACCGGCCAGCGGATTGGTTTCCTCTGGGGGGGAGTCTTCCTGCCAGGCCGGGTGATAGATGCGAGCAACCCTGGGGTGTGCCTGCAGAAATTCACCGATGGCCAGCGCACTGGTTTCCTGTTGCTGCAAACGGACGCTAAGCGTGCGTAATCCCCTCTCTATTAACCAGGCATCCATGGGGCCAATCGCAGCACCATTCAGCAAAAAAGTACGGTAAAAAATCTGTTTAAGCAACGCATGGCGGCTGATCAGTGCGCCGCCAATCACATCACTGTGGCCACCAATATACTTGGTTAACGAATGCGCAACGATGTCGACGCCCATAGTGATGGGTTTTTGCAGCAACGGCGTCGCCCAGGTATTGTCGATACCAGTGAGAATGCCATGTTCGTGGGCAATGGCCACCACCTTAGTAATATCAATCCGCTTAAAGGTCATGGTGGCAGGGCTTTCAAACCAAATGAGTTTGGTTTCCGGGCGGATTGCTGCTTGCAACTGCTCCAGATCACCTGAAGTCAGGTAAGTAAAAGTCACACCAAAGCGGGTCAGTTGTTCTGCCAGCTGTATGGTAGGGCTGTAAACCTGGTTGATAAAAATAATGTGATCACCCTGATTGACCAGTCCGGTGATTGCAGCACTGATGGCTCCCATACCGGAGGCAAACAGTTTACACGCCTCGCCCCGCTCCAGTGCGGCCAGTTTTTTCTCCACACTGGTCATGCTGGGATTACGTCCACGGGTATACACCGGAGTGCTGTACTCATTGGCCAGCGCGGCACAGAGGTTTTCAAACTTACTGTAAGAAAACAGTGAAGTCTGATGAATCGGTTGTGTTATTGGTTGGATATCCGTTTGTGAGACAAAGGCTTCGGGCCCACAACAAATATCGAGATCCTGCTGTGAAATTTTCATGTCGTTGTATTTTTGAATATTTTATACCACCTTACCTGTAATTGCCGGTGGCGTACAAGTATGTGGTCTTAATATTCTGCTGATTAAGCGACAACAACAAAAACGCCGGCAGAAAATGCCGGCGTTGTGATACTGGGTTGAATTAAGACGCTTTTTCTTTGGCGATCCAATTGTCGACCATGCGTTCCAATATCGTCAGAGGAACCGCTCCGCTACCTAATACCACATCGTGGAAGGCGCGAATATCAAACTTATCGCCCAGTTCGGTCTCGGCTTTCTCACGCAGTTCGAGAATTTTCAGCATGCCGATTTTGTACGAAGTTGCCTGACCAGGCCACACAAAATAACGTTGCACTTCGGCTTTTATAGCGCCATCGGAAATCGGTGAATTATCGCGGAAAAACTGGTTTGCCTGTTCTTCTGTCCAGCCTTTTGCGTGGATCCCGGTATCCACCACCAGACGGATGGCGCGCCACATTTCAGACACCAGACGGCCGAAATCTGACATTGGGTTCTGGTAGCCTCCCATTTCCTTAGCAACCAGCTCTGCATACAACGCCCAGCCTTCAACATAACTGTTGAAAAAGGAAGTGGTTCTGAATTTAGGCACCCCCTCAAGCTCCTGAGCGATAGAAATTTGCATATGATGCCCGGGGTTACCTTCATGGTAGGCAATCGCTTCCATTTCATTTTTAGGCATGGTGCTCATGTCAATTAAGTGGGCGTAATACACACCCGGCGTGCTGCCATCCGGCGAGCCGGCAAAGTAATGCTGCGGTGCACCGGCCTGTTCACGATAGGGCTCTACCCGTTTTACGACTAAATCAGCTTTGGGTAAAATGCCGAAAAATTCAGGTAATTTCTCGCCAATGTTATCCAGAAAAGCGGTTGCGTCATCGAGGTAGGCCTGACGACCTTCGTCGGTATTCGGATAGTAAAAGCGCTCGTCGGTGTTGTCTGATTTAATGTAGGCAAAGAACTCTTTTAAGGTGCCGTCGAAGCCTTCTGCCTGCTTAATTTTTTCCATCTCAGCCAGAATGCGGTCTACTTCGTTCAAACCAATCTGATGAATTTCATCGGCGGTTAAATCGGTAGTGGTACGTAAGGCCAGCGCAGTGTTGTAATAAGCTTCGCCCTGCGGCAGCGCAGATGCGCCTGTTGCTTCACGGGAAATGTTCGGCAGGTCATTTTCAAACCAGCTAATCAGCTTGCCATAGGCTGGCATGACTTTATCAAGCAGTGCGGCCTCGGCTTCCTCAATAAAGGTCGTGGCCTGTTCGGCTGTAATCTCGCCGCTTTCCTCCAGCGCTGCCACCTTGGTTTTTACGTCCGCCAGCAATGAGGAGTCCTGGTCGCTGTCCGCATCAAAAGGCTTGCCTGAGATAATTGCTTTGCTTTGTTTGATAACGCCTTCGTAAGCAAAGTACGGCGCTTTAACGCCCTCGTCTGCATTGATGGCAACCCGGCTGGTTAATTGCTCAACCGCCCGGCCGACGCCTTCCAGCCTCGATATATAGGCTGCCATATCGGAGGATTCGGCCACTTTATGATAATTGATCAACAGCGTCGGCAGCATGGATTGCATGCCATTCATTTGGGTTAGCACATAATTACGGCGGCGAAATTCTGCCTGCTTTTTGGCTTGTTCAAGCTGAAACATCCAGATGTCGTAGGATATTTTGGTGTCTTCATCCAACTGGTTGTAATCAAAGTTGGCTTGCAGTTCGTCTACTGTGGCGGCCATCCACTTCAGCCGTATATCCTGGCCCTGTTCCGACATGTCATCAATCTGGTCGTAGAGATCTTTACGGCCAAGACGAGTCATCATCAAAGGAGAAAACTGGAGTTGTTGCTCATATTTCTCTTCAAACCAGGCATTCAGACGTTCTGATTCGCTAAGCTGGGCGCTTTCGGCGGCGGTGGCTGGTTGTGAAGCGGTACTGGTTTGCGGTGCTTCGGAACAGGCGGTCAGCGCAAGCGCGACCGCACTGAGTAAAAAGAGTCGTTTCATGGTGCAGGCCCCTGGGTAGTGGTCAGTTATTATTGATTTCCTGTCCAGTAAACCTTGATGGCGAGCGTAATTCAATCCCTAACGTGGATCAGCATTGTTTCAATTTGTGCGTAAACGCTTTAATTCTGGCCAGACCTTCATGCAGTTGCGCCTCTGACGTTGCATAAGACAACCTCACATACTGATCGCCACCGACCACGCCAAAATCGTTACCGGGGGTCATGGCAACATGGGCTTCGCTGAGTAACCGGTCACAGAATTCCATTGCCGTCATGCCGGTTTGGCTCACGTCAATGTAAACATAAAACGCGCCGTCGGGAGTGACGGGAACGGTGAGGCCTGCGTCGGCCAGACCGTCCAGGACTATTTTGCGACGGGGCAATAAAGATGTCCGTCTTTGCTCGCAAAGGGCCAGGGTCTGCGGCGTAAAACAGGCCAGCGCGGCAAGTTGTGCTGGTGTCGATGGGCAGATATATAAGTTCTGCGCCAGTCGTTCAATAACCGCTACCATATTTTCAGGTACTACCATCCAGCCTAATCGCCAGCCGGTCATGCCGAAGTATTTTGAAAAACTATTAATAACAATGGCGTCATTGTCGAACGACAGGGCGGTTTGCGGCGGCCCATCATTGCTATCACTTAAATTCAGGTAAATCTCGTCGATAATTCGCCATGCGCCACGGGCCCTGGCAAACTCACACATGTGTGCCAGATCGCCAGCCGATACCGCTGTACCGGTGGGGTTTGAAGGCGTTGCAATCATCAGTGCCCGGGTTGCCGCCTGCCAATGTTGCTCAACCAGGGCCGGACTTAGCTGAAAACGATCGGCGGCGGTGGTTGGCACCAAATTGACCTTGCCGCCAAAAGTGGTGACAAACTGACGATTACAAGGGTAGGAGGGATCGCCCACCATGACCTCATCTCCGGGGTTCACCAGTGCGGCACAAACCAATAGCAGCGCCGCGGAGGCGCCGGCAGTGACGACAATTCGTTGCGGATCTATAGCCAGATCATGCTGGGAGCGGTAAAAGCCTGCAATGGCCTGACGCAGGCGAATATCACCGAGCGCTCCGGTGTAAGGTAATTGATTGTCTGCAACAGCCTGTTGCATTGCTTGCTGGACAGCGGGCGGCGCGCCAAAGTCCGGCTCACCGATGTTTAAACGAATAACAGAATGCCCGGCGGCTTCGAGCGCCGTGGCCTTTTCACCAAAAGCCATTGCATAGAAAGGCGCAATGGCGCTGGCGCGGTCAGAATACTGCATGAAACTCTCTAATGTTTAGTGTAACCAGCCGGCGCGCGCACCTCGCTGACTGATTAAAACCAGTAATAACGCGATGCTGGTAACGATAACCGGCATGACTACAATGCCCCAGCCCATAATGCTGATGGCATCGATGACAACAAAATTATAATACTGCTGCACAATAACGCCGGCGAGGGAGATAACCAATACCGGAAAGGCAAGTTTTTTGCCCAGGGCTAACAGAAGTGAACCAATTAAGCCGCCAAAAACCGCCAGACCATAAGCGCTATAAGACCATAACGGAATGTTGCGGTAGATGGCCTGCTGGTCCTCAGGAAGCTGAGCAATCATTTCCGGCGTCATCATAACCTGGCTAAAGAAGGCGGCTACGCCGATGCCGTTCCATAAAACCATCAACCAGGCAAACACCTTAAGGCCGGTGGACATTCGGTTTGCGCTTTTCATTTTGACTCCCTAAAGGTTCCGCCAACAAGAGATAGTAATCACTATACGTGAATTTTTAGTGATAGATAATGGATTATATCGTCTTATACTTTTGTCTAAAGTGGTGCAATTGGTCAGCTTTTCATCACAAAAAGTGTGCAGCTTGATTTATTACACAGGAATAGTTTGTTAAGCAATTGTATTAAAGATACTGTATACGATATCTTTTATGCAAACTGTCGGTTGCTACGGGTTATTTATCCCAAAATAAGAGTCGAATCAGTGAATTGGTACAGGGTTTGAAGTAGTTGAGTGAATACCGCTTATGGAAGGGCGTAGCATAACAACACGGTCTCTAATTCAAACTCCCTGAAACAAGACTGAGAAAATAACGATATGGCACATAAAATTACAGGCAAAACCTTTTCACTTACCCTACTTGCTGGTTTGATCGGTCCATTACTGGCCGGCACGCCGGTCTCTGCTCAGACCGCAGACGAGAGCGATGCGCAGAAAGAAGAAAAGATCGTCGTGGTAGGTCGCCGGATTTCGCAAACTGATATTGCGATCGGGACTGATGAAGCAACCAATACCCTGGCCGTTACCCGCGATGAGTTACTTTCTGCTCCATCGGGTATTTCGGGCCTTAAAATGCTGGAAAACCTGCCGGGCTTTAACGTTCAGACCGACGGTGCGCTTGGCTTATATGAATTCGGTAACTCGGTACAAGTGCGGGCTTTTCAGTTAAGTCAGATGGGCTTCGTGCTGGATGGCATTCCCATGGGGCGTTCAGACGCCTTTGGCGGCAGCCCGATTTTCCGTTATGTTGACAACGAAAACCTTGGCGCCGTAGTGGCGTCACCGGGTGCTGGCGATGTGTCTGCCCCTACCTATGCTTCACTTGGACCGATTGCATCATACAGTACTATTCGCCCGTCTGAAGAAATGGGCGGGATGGTTGCGGTCACCGTGGGTGATTTCGACCTGCAACGAACTTTCGTAAAACTGGAAACCGGCGATATCGATGGCTTCAGAGCCTACGTGAGTCGTTCTAAAACCGACAGTGACCTGTGGCGTGGCCCGGGTACCATCGACCGCGAGCACATTGAAGCCAAAGCGTTGTACGAGTTCGGTGACAGCTATATCCAGGCTACCTATGTAGCAAACGATTTCTTCGATTATGATTCACCGTCTGCGCCGGCCTCTACCTTTGCCAGCAACTATTACTACAGCTATGCCGACAGTATCCCGGAAGGGTGTATCAGCTCAGCAGGCAGCGTCTATGACTACAATGGTGACGGCAGCATCGATGACGATGACTTTACGCCGGTATTCACTGGTTCAAACTGTACCAGTTATTACGAAGATCGTATCAATATTCGCGATGATAAGCTCTATTCATTAGGTTTTGGAACCTATTTCAGCGAAGATGTTAAGCTGGATGTAACCGCTTATTATGAAGATAAAGACGGTTACGGCGTCTCACCAGACAGTTACACCAATACGCTGGGCATTTACACCCGACAGGCAGCGGCTGGCCTTGATGTAGTGCATCCTCGTGGTGTGCAATATGGCCTCTCAACTGTAGGCGGCGAGCGCGAAGGGCTTGTGGCCGGGCTAACCTGGTTTATGGGCGACCATAAAATTGAATTTGGTGGCTGGATCGAAGACGATACTTACAATCGGACCCAGGCACGTTTGAATAAAACCGGTGGTAGCGCAGACGGCAACGTCATTATGGATGAAGTGGCCTATTACCGCCGTAATTACACCGCAGTGCGCGATACCACCCAGCTATATGTAAAAGACAACTTCAGCATGATGGATGACAATCTGATGCTGGAAGTGGGCTTTAAGTCACTGTCTATCGATTACTCACTGGATGGCTACCGTGATTACGCGGATTACGAAATTGACAGTCAGCCGGGTTATGGTCCACAGTCGGTTGAAGCTGAATACAGCGACAACTTCTTACCCATGGTGGGCGCGGTTTACCGGTTAAATGATACCGATCAGATCTTCGCCTCATTCGCACAAAACTATGCATTACCTGCCGGTACTGACGATATCTTCGATAACGCCGTTGGTTTTGATGCCCCGGATCCAAAAGGGGAAGAGGCGGATAACTATGAGTTCGGTTTCAGAACCAACCGGGAAACTTATAACGGTGCGATTGCTTTATTTTATACCCGTTTCGACAATCGCTTAATTGCCAGCAGCGTAATGAATCCGGCCACCGGTCAGCCAGAAGCATTTTACGTGAATGCAGGTGCCTCTAAAGCCTACGGGGTTGAACTGAGCGGTGTGTTCCAGCCGGAAGTCTTTGATCGCGAGCTCTATTTCAATGCCAACTTATCTTACAAAAAAGCTGAGCTGGTGGATGGATTTGGCAGTAACCCTGCTGGCAGTCAGTTACCAGACAGCCCGGAATGGCTGATGACTGGTGGCGTTACCTACGAGCCGACAGAATGGCTGGTAGCCAACTTCTCGGCTAAATATACCGGTAAGCGTTACACCGACTTCTCCGAGTCTATTGAACTGGACAGCTACCTGGTAGCACAGGCCTATGTAGATATCGGCGGTCCTAACAACTTTGGCATGCCTGAAAATATGCGCCTTCGCTTCAACATCGACAACGTGTTCGATAAAGAAGTGATGTCTTTTGGCTTTACCGGTTCGACCTTTGGTCGCCCGCTTAGCCCGCGTACCTTCCAGGCAACCCTGACGGTAGACTTTTAATGAAGATAAAAATTAAACAAACATTGTGCGCGTTAGCTGTGGCTGCTTTATGCAGCCCGGCTCTCGCCGCGGCCGATGCGGCTAAACTGCATGATTCGCTGGTGGTAATGGACACACATCTCGATACACCGGCATTACTGGTGCAGCCTGGTTTTGACATCATGCACGCACACACTTTTGACGATGATTTCTCGCAGGTGGATGTACCTCGCATGGACAGCGGCGGTCTGGATGGCGGTTTTTGGGTGATCTATACGCCCCAGGGGCCGGTAACCGAAGCAGGATTTAAGTCGTCCCGTGATACCGCGTTACTGCGCGCTATAGCGATCCATAAAATGGTGGCGGCCAACCCGGATACCTTTGCGCTGGCAACCGAACCGGAAGACGCTAAAGCGATTGCTGAGCAAGGCAAGAAGATTGTCTATGTCAGCATGGAAAATGCGTACCCGCTGGGTGAAGACCTGAGTTTGCTGGACACCTTTTATAAAATGGGTCTGCGCATGGTGGGGCCAGTCCACTTTAAAAATAACCAGTTTGGTGACAGCTCTACCGATCCCGATGGTCAGCAGTACGGTGGCCTGTCGCCGCTGGGTAAAGAGCTGGTGAAAAAGGCCAATGAGCTGGGCATTATTCTGGATGGCTCCCATGCCCACGATGATCTGTTGGAAGACATGATTGAGTTATCCAAAACACCGGTGATCCTGTCGCATTCCGGCACCAAAACAATTTATGACCACCCGCGTAATGTTGATGACAGCCTGCTTAAGAAGCTGGTGGAAAGCGGTGGCGTTATTCATGTAAATGCCTATAGCTCTTACCTTAAGGAACTGCCTCAGGATCCGGAGCGTGGTAAAGCCTACGGCGAGTTATTCCGGCAAATGGGTAACATTGCCCAAATGAGCGAAGCCGAAATTGCAGCGCTTAAAGCAAAACGCAAACAGATCGATATGGAACACCCTGCGGTCAGAGCGACCTTTGAGGATTATATGGAGCATTTCCTTCATATTCTTGAAGTCGCCGGACCAAAGCATACTGGTGTAGGCGCCGACTGGGATGGCGGTGGTGGTGTCGAAACCATGATGGATGTGGCCGCGCTGCCTAAAATTACCGAGCGCTTACTGGCCGAGGGCTATACCGAAGAAGATTTAGCTGATATCTGGGGGAATAACGTGCTGCGCCTGTTACAACAGGCGAAAGACTACGCACAATCCCTCAAGGAATAGTTTTTATTGCTTGTTCTCCGTAAAAACAGCAATGCGGGCACACTTCGGTGTGCCCTTTTTAGTTTTTGCCGCCTCGCCGCATAAAGCGGTTTATTGCGATTTCTCAGTTTCCTCTATCTTTTGCCACAATGCTTCTGCATCAGCAGTGAGCATTGAATAGGTCTTTATATCGCCATTGCGCTGCGCATGCATTGCCTTCTCGAGCAGGGCCGAGTGCTGCTTTCGAAGTTTTGCGGTCGGGTCTTTTTTGAATAATCCAAACATTGTATTTGCCTGTTGGGTTTTCCCTGTTAACGAGTCTCAGGCCTTTTGGGATCAACTAAAAAATACCGGCCTGGACGAATAGCGCCAATTTGTGGCGCATCTGTTTCCTTCTGCCTGGTGAATTTTCTTACCTTATATCCACAGACAGCAAGCAACACATAAACCGCTTTGCTCTCTGCCTGTTTAACTTTTGGTTTAAGGAAACGACTATGAAAATTTCACGATTTGTAAAAATGGCCAGCTTAGCTGGCTCTATTCTGTTTAGCAGTCTGAGCTTTGCGTCAGCGGTAAACATTGCACAAAACGATGTGGCCATTCACGGCTACGACCCGGTGGCCTACTTTACTCAGCATAAGGCGGTTGAAGGTGCAGCTAAGTATACCGCGACTTACGAAGGGGCTATTTATCGCTTCAGCAGTGCTAAAAACCGCGACATGTTTAAAGCCAATGCGGCCAAATATGCTCCGCAGTTTGGCGGTTACTGCGCAATGGGGGTGGCCCTCAATAAAAAGCTGGATGTCGACCCTGATGCTTTCTACATCGAAGACGACAAGCTGTACCTCAACCTCAACAAGGCTGTCCAGAAAAAGTGGCTGGAAGATGTACCGGCTAACCTGAAAACCGCATACCGGGTGTGGGATGGTATTGAAACCTTATCAGTGGCCGACGCCAACGCCGAGGAGTAGTTGGTATGAATGCTGGTAATCAGACCATCGGGGCGAATGGGCATCAATACCCGGAGCCGCTCGTTATGTTGTGGTTCAGCGCCGAATGGTGTGGACCCTGCAAACAAATTGCACCGGTCATTAACATGATTGAGCAAAGCTACGCTGGCACCGTCAGAGTAGTGAAGGTGGATGCCGAGGAGGACTTTGAGTTGGCGCACCGTCTCGGTGTAAGGGCAGTACCAACCCTTATTCTGCTCGATCACGAAAAACGGCTCGATACCAAAGTGGGGTCGGGTAGCTACGCTGAGCTTACTCAGTGGATTGATTCACATATTAACTTAGTTGCTTAAAGAGGTAATGACTATGACTAACAAACGTACGATTGCAGCGGCAGCCCTGGCGATGGCTTTGACTTCCGTGGTTGCGGCACCAGCCCAGGCGGCTGGCAAAGAGAAGTGTTATGGCATCGCTGCCGCCGGTCAGAACGACTGCGGTAACCTGGCAGGCACCCATAGCTGTGCTGGCCAGTCGACCATGGACAAAGACCCTGGGGAATGGAAACTGGTAGCTAAAGGCAGCTGTGAAGATCTCGGCGGCATGCTTAAAGCTGAAGCGAAAAAGCGTTACGAAGCTGAAAAGCGCCTTAACGGTTAATCTATAGCGGAGGAACAATGATGGCGGCTTTAAAACCACTTAGTCAGGCTCCAATCAGCTCTACTCCGGTGGGGGTTGGTTTACGTCACGAGCATTATTCGGCGGCTTTATCGCAGCCATCACCTGCGCTTGATTTTGTTGAAATCCATGCCGAAAACTTCTTTGCCGAAGGCGGTGCGGCAAGTCGGTTACTGGATCAAATTACCGAACATTACGCGGTAAGCATTCATGGCACCGCGATGGGATTAGGCTCTGCCAGCGGCATAAATCGTCAATACCTTAAGAAGTTTGTCGATCTGGTAAACCGGGTGGACCCGGTACTGGTTTCCGATCACGCTTGTTTTACCTGGGGCGAAGTAGGGCAGGAGCCGGTACATAGTGGCGATCTTCTGCCACTTAAATTTGATAAAGCCACGCTGGATATCCTGTGTACCAACATAGATACCGTACAGCAGGCGCTGGGCAGACAACTGCTGGTAGAGAATATCGTCACTTACCTGCCGTTTGACGCTGGCGATTTCAGTGAAGCGGAATTTCTGGCCCGGGTCGCCGAGAGAACCCAATGCGGCTTGCTGGTGGATTTAAACAATATTCTGGTGAATTACCGGAATTTTTCCAACGGCAATCCACTTACTCTGGCTTGCGAATGGCTGGCACAGCTGCCGCCGTCAGCCGTCAGGGAGCTACATCTGGCCGGCAGTTCCGCGGTCGGGCCCGGAATGCTGATTGTGGATGACCACGGGCAACCGGTTTCCGACGACTGCTGGGCACTGTTTCATGAAGCGCACGAACGGTTTCCTCATGCCGCCACGCTGATTGAATGGGATAATAATCTGCCTGTTTGGCAGGAGTTACTCGAAGAGGCTCATCAGGCCTGCTGGCGGATGGACATGGTTGCATTAGAGGTATCCGGATGAGCGACCAGTTACCTGCCGTTGCTGATTATCAGGCCAGTTTGTTAACCAGCATAATGACGTTTTCTTCCAGTGCGCCTGGCTCGGGGCTGCAGGTCTATCAGCAAAACCTGCAAATGACAGCCGTGCGTAGCCTGAGTATTGCTTTTCCGGTTCTTGCGGCGATGCTCGGTGAGGAGACTGTGTATGTTCTGGCCCGCCGATTATTATCATCGGAGAAGCCATGCAGTGGTGACTGGGCTGACTGGGGGCGTACATTACCTGAACTGTTGCGCAGCAGTGAACTGCACGAAGAGCATCCTTATCTTGCCGATATAGCGGCGTTTGAATGGGCTTTTCATCGGGCTGCACGAAGCCAGTGTATGGCACTGCAAGCCGATACCCTGAATCGTCTGACTCAGTGCGAGCCGGATACTATCCGTATTCGCCTGCAACCCTCTTTAACCCTTATCAGCAGCGCCTTTCCATTGTTTGGCCTGTGGCAAATACATCGTTCTCAATCGCCTGGGCGTGCCCCGGGTTTGGCTGAACTGGAGGCAATTATGCAAACCGAAGAAAGTGGCTGTTATGTTATTTCACAAAGTGCCGCCACTACTCAGGTGATGGTAATTAATGCCGAAGAGTATCAGTGGCTTGAGGGCGTGAAGCAGGGCATGACACTGGGCACACTTCTGGATGTTTACCCCACACTCGATTTTGCTCAATGGCTCACAGCGGCACTTACCAATGAGTGGGTAACTGGCCTGAGCTGATACCTGTATGAATCCTGTCGGGGACAATCCTTGTCTCCTGCCTTTGGCGGTGTGCTACTACACCGCCTTTTTTTTGCCTGCCACACACTCATTCTTCTTCGCCTGACAAATGGATAAATTTTCCATACGGACGGGCAATTTTAACCGCCACCCTCGCTTTACACTTGCCGGCACTTATTAAACCGGATTAACGGAGCCTGATGTGACCCATTTAGAGCTAATATTTCGACGATATGGCCGCTATCTCGCAGCCTTACTACTTACACTATGCATGTCTTCTTATGCCCAGGCGGCTTCACTGGCGGTGGATTATCTGCGCGGGGAAGGTGATGTGGAGGGCATTAAAGTGGCTTATCAGTATTACCACCAGGCGCTGACTGACTTCAGCGATGATCTGTACTGGTATGTGGAAACCAGCGTCAATTTCTGGGAATACGGCGTTGAACGCCAGCATGACACTAACTTTATCGTGGCCTTGTCGCCGGTGCTGCATAAAACCTTCTTTCATCGGCCTCAGGGGCGCTTCTATGGTGAGTTTGGTATCGGTTTGTCGCTGCTCGATGACACCACTTTTGCTGGAAAAAATGTCAGTACCCATTATCAGTTTGAAGACCGCTTAGGGCTCGGCTACGAGTTTGGTGAGGATCATAAATACCGGCTCGCGCTGCGCTATTTTCATTATTCCAATGGCGGCGTAAAAAAGCCTAACCCGGGGCTGGATTTCATTAGCTTGTCATTTGCTATGCGGCTTTAGCTACAAGGCCTGACAGAAAGAAAGTCGGGGTCTTCACGGTCTTATAAACCATCATCATGAGTAAAAGAAGTAGAGTTATCATGCAAAACACAACAAGCCGTTTAATTGGCATTATTCTGTTACTGCTTGCCGTTAACTGGCCGGCAGTAGCTCAGAAGCAGAGGCAGGCAGTGCAGCAGGCGGCGTCTTTTCATTTTAGCGGACTGAATGGTGAATCTTTTGATTTTCCGGCGCAGCGCGCAGATAAACCTACCTTGCTGTACTTTTGGGCAACCTGGTGTCCGTATTGTAAAAAGGCCACCCCCAGGGTGGTAAAACTGCATGAGCAGTTTTCTGAGCAGATCAACGTACTGGCAGTGAATGTGGGAATTAATGATTCCGTTGCTAAAGCGCAGCAGTACCTGCGCGATTACGATATCCACTTCCCGGTGGCCTTTGATCACGAAAGTCAGATCAGTCAGGCTTACCATGTATTTGGTACACCGGTGTTCGTCATTGTGTCGCAGAGCGGGCAAATACTCTATCGCGGCCACCGTTATCCTGACGGTATTGAACAGGCGCTGACAAACTAATGGGCTCGCCGCGCAAAATGCCATCGCGAAGTGAATTAACCGGAGCGCTAAAAACGGCTACCGTAGTGGGTAGCGTGCTGGTTCTGATCAATCAGTACGAAGCGGTGATGGGACAGATGGAATTTAATTTAACCAAAGCCATCCTGAGTTATTGTGTGCCTTTTTCGGTGTATTTGTATGGCCGCTTAAGCGCTGCTAGCAGAGGCTAGCAAGGCCTTTTGTTTGTCCGGAATTGATGTATACTGATCTGTGTACTTACTGAGGTGGCAATATGACGCAGGGTCGTAAAAGCAAACGCGAGCATTTGGTTGAAACCGCGCAACAGCTGTTTTATCGAGAGGGCATTAAAGGCACGGGTATTGATACGGTGCTTGAACATGCCGGTGTAGCTAAACGCACGCTGTATAATC
>OJDQ01000299.1_pt1 | contig 24247 bp, 17 predicted proteins | sample 1592851 | NCBI WGS metagenome assembly OJDQ01 (sample SAMN05416774, study PRJEB24817) | seawater metagenome | isolation source: Sea water | place: Canada:Atlantic | collected 2013-07 | reverse complement strand
AAATATAGTAAATGACGCCACAATTAAAATGATAATTTTTGTAGTACCTATAGATAATTCCTATACATAGAGAGCGCTCATGAGAATCGATCCCCGTACCCTTCGCTTATTTCTTGCTGTCTGCCGGGAAGGCACCATAAGCGGAGCAGCGCGCGCTGAGCACCTGTCACAGCCTTCCGTTTCGGTGGCCATCAATCAGTTAGAGCGCGTATTGCAAACCAGTTTATTTAGTCGTAATCGTCAGGGCATAGAATTGACCCAGGCCGGTATTGCGCTGGAAATGAAAGCCCGCGCCATAGAAAGTTTGCTGGTCAGTGCTCAGGAAGAAATCAGCCTGTTGGCGCAGGATATTGGCGGGCCTCTGACGATTGGTGGTACGCCCGGTGCACTGTCCACGGTAATGGGGCAGGTCATCGGCGGCTTTTCGGCTATGCACCCACGATTTAAGCTACGCATTCTTGAGCGACCGGATACGGTAACCCAGGATATGCTGCGCAGTTACGAACTCGATCTTGGCATCGTTACCAGCGGCATGCGTGAACCCAGTGATGATTTTCATGAGCAACCCATTTTTACCGATCCGTTTTCCGTTATCGTCAGTGGCTCCAATAGCTCAATGGGCGACACTGTTCACCTTGGTAAGCTAAAAGACAGTCGTTGGGTGTTGCCCGATGCCTTAGGCGGATTCCGCAAGCAAATCGACGCCTTGTTTATTAACAGCGAAGCTAAACTGCCCGCTAACGTTATTTTGTCGGACTCCATTCTGACCACCAAAGCCATCATCAAAAACTCCGATTACATCACGATTCTGCCTAATCAATTGGTACAGACAGAAGTGCAGGCTGGCACCCTGCGAGCTATCGGTATTGAGGGAATCGATTTTCAGCGCAAGGTCGGCTTATTGTGGATGGCCAATCGTCAGCTAACGCCTATTGCTCAGGCTTTTGTGGATTATGTGGGCAACTTCACTAATCCATAGTTTTTACCTATGGTTAACAAAAAAAATAAATATTTGATCAAATACTGCCAGCAGCCAAAATAGCATGAGCCCAGACGTGAAAAGGGATACCTAATGCGGACAATTATAAATAACGCCAACATCTTTGACGGCAGCGGTTCAGCGCTGTTTGCAGGCTCTGTTGCAGTAGAAGACAACCGAATTATTGAAATAAGTGCTCAGCCTTTAAGCGGTCAGCCCGGTGATGTGGTTATCAACGCCGATGGGCGTGTGCTAATGCCTGGCATGACCGAAGCGCATGCTCACCTGACCTGGCCAACGTCGGTAGAGAAATTTGTGCCCGGCATGTCGTTACCGCCGGAAGAGCTGGCGCTGACGGCAGCACGCAACGCCAGAATTTTACTCGACCATGGTTTTACCAGCGCTTATTCAGCCGGAGCGCTCAGCAAAAAGCTGGAAATGTCGTTAAACGACCATTTAACCAGTGGCGGTTTGCCTGGCCCACGGTTAATTCCGTCGTCAGTAGAGCGTGAACCGCCTACTGAATCCGACAACAAACTGGATCCCGGCCACGTAGAGCAGCATGCTCATGGCCCAGAGGGGGTAAAACAGTTTGTTAAAGAGTGTGCAGACCTGGGTGCAAAAGCAATTAAGTTTTTGATCTCCGGTGAAAATGCCCTCAAACCCGGTGCCTCGCACGAGCTGCTTTATAGCAACGAAGAACTCATGGCAGCCGGTGAGCAGGCTCGCGAGAGTAACGTATGGCTAACCGGCCATGCTCATGCTGCTGAAGCGGTAAAACAAGGCGTTAAAGCCGGATTCAGAATGCTTTATCACTGCACGTACGCCGACCAGGAAGCGATTGATTTATTAATCGCCCATAAAGACAACCTTTTTGTAGCGCCTACCATCGGTATTGTACAAGCCACGCTGGATGCCACACCGCCTCCGCATATGGACATGACCTACATGAAGGAAGATGCCGCTGAGGTGCTGGCCCACCAGATTGCGCTGGTAGCAAAATTAAAAGCAGGCGGCGTTAAATTGCTGCCGGGTGGCGATTATGGCTTCCCGTTCAACCCCAATGGTCACAATGCACGGGATCTGGAATTGTGGGTTCGACATTTTGGTTACACCCCGGCCGAAGCCCTTCATGCCGCCACTGAGCTCGGTGGTCAGATAATGGATAGGAGCGATGAGCTGGGTCTGGTGAAGGAAGGTTATCTGGCCGACCTGTTGCTGATCGATGGCGACCCTACTCAGGATATTACACTGATGCAGGATAAACACCGCATCAAGCTGATTATGCAGGATGGCAAGTGCCACAAGCTGCCTATCGATTTACTGCAATCCCCTAGTTAGGAACAACCCTAGGTACGATATTGCAATTATCGGCTGCGGACCGGTAGGGGCTCTTGCGGCCAATTTTCTGGGTAAAGAAGGTTTAAACGTGCTGATTATTGAGCGTGAAGCCAATCCTTACCCGCTGCCAAGAGCCGCCCATCTGGATCATGAAATGGTCCGTCTTTTTCAGTCTCTGGGTCTGCATGACACCATTTTAAAAGACATGCGTGATACCGAAGGTCATCTGCACGTTGGTGCCGATCATGGCGTCCTCCGTTATATGGGGACCTCGGGTAAGCCCCGCCCGTTTGGCTGGTCGAATGACTATTTCTTTTATCAGCGTGAACTTGAAGCACATTTACGTGACGCCCTGGACCGTTTCGACAATGTCACGCTGAAGCTCGGTACCGAGCTTAATGATATCCGTAACCTGACCGACCATGTGGCTTTGGATGTTACCAGCAACGGCAGCCAACAAACGTTGCAGGCCCGTTATGTGATAGCCTGTGATGGTGCCCGCAGCGTTGTTCGCAAACGTCTGGGTATTGCGCTTGATGATCTCAACTTTGAAGAACCCTGGCTGGTAGTAGATGCCGAAGTAGACGGCCCGGTGTCGTTCCCTCCTATCGCCAACTTACCCGATGACTGCAACATTCAGCAGCTGTCAGTGATGATGTGCGACCCTAATCGTCCCGCCACAGTGGTACCCGGACGGGGCAATCACCGCCGCTGGGAGCTCATGCTGTTACCCGGCGAAGACGATACGCGCATGATGCAACCAGACAAAGTGGCCGAACTGCTGCATCCATGGTTGAAAGACGTGCCCCACAACATAGTCCGCGCAGCGACCTATCGGTTTCACGGTTTAGTGGCAACCCAATGGCAACAGGACAGGATCTTTCTGGCCGGTGATGCCGCGCATCAAACCCCGCCGTTCTTCGGCCAGGGTATGTGTCATGGATTTCGGGATATCGCTAATCTGAGCTGGAAGCTGACCATGGTACTGCGTGGCCTTGCCTCACCGGCCTTGCTAACCACCTATCAACCCGAACGAGATCCGCATGTCAGAGCAGTAATCTCGGCCGCCGTTAGCGCTGGTCGTTATATTTGTATGCTCGACAAAGAGCAGGCCGCCAATCGAGATATTAGCATCCGCGAAAAGGTCAAACGCAACGAGCTACCGACCACAGCAGCCGATCTGATACCGCCAATCACACAGGGGGTTATCGCCGCTCAGACGCCGTCGGCCGGCGCCCGGTTTATCCAACCCAGAGTGTCGGCAGCGGGTGAAACACGCCTGCTCGATGACATGACGCAGTCGTCCTGGCGATTGATAGGCTCGAAGCAAGTACTCACAAACAGTGCTAAAACCCTGCTCAGTGAACTGTCGAAAGAACTCGACATTCAGTTTTATAACACCGCGCAATGGCAATGTACTGCACTGGCTGAGTGGCTGGCCAAAACAGGAACCGACGCGGTGTTACTGCGACCAGATCACTATGTGTTTGGTACCTGTACTGGCGACGCGAGTGCCTTACTTGCTGACCTGGCCGGACAGCTATTTGCCAGCGATGCAATCAAACTGATTGATTGCCGGTTACCCCTGTTTATGGCCTGCAGCGAATTCGATCCTCCGCGTTTTCAGCAGGAGTGGCTGGGACTGATGCAAAAGCGGTTTTCAGCGACTCAGCAGCTCGACCAGGGAATGCTGGTGGCCGGACACAATCATTACTCCATTGCCGGCCATATTGGTACCGGCGATACCCGCCTGGCGGATGAAATGGTGGCCTTTATCAACGACTGCACACGCGGCTAAACTCCATTACCAGCGACCAGGCTTGGTTGAATTTCCTCTGCATTCCAGCGGCCCTACGGGGCCTTTGTATGTATTAATTTTATCAATACCCTATTCAAAATAAACGATTTGTTAGTCGCGTCCCTGCCGGTTAAATTTACATTAATTAAACCATTTTAAAACAAGGTTATTACACCATGGCAGGCGACACTTCTCTATCAGCTTATATTACCCGGGAAACTCTGACAGGCGGGACTATCAACGCGCTGTTCAGCCTGTTGTTTGTGTTTATTGTGTTTTCAGGACAGTCAACGGTATCCATGACAGGGAGCGCCGGCTTGCTGGTAGACAGCCTGCCTCAGGGGTTGGCTATTGGCTTACTGGGCAGTTTCTTCCCCTCATTCCTGACTCGCAACCGGCTTCGCAAGGGCGACATTAAAACCCGGTTGCAACCGGCTCCCTCACCATTACCCCAGCACCCCTTTTTACGCGCCTTACTTTTTGCTCTGCTTGGCGCGTCGTTAACCTCGCTGTTATTCGGTTTGTCATACCTGGTGGGAGGAGTAGCGCAACTGAGTTTTACCCTTGCCGCCATCATTAAGGTGGTATGGGGCGGCCTGCTTGGCGCTGTAGTTGCCAACATCGCCCTGCGCCTGGCGCTACGCGATTACAGCTCGCAGCAAACAGGCTGCGAGCCATCGGCTCAGGTCCGTTAAGTTTGACGAAGGTTTTTGCGATACCGCGCCATTTACATATTCTTTTCGCGTTCCAGCGCTTGTTGAACGGCAGGCAGCGTGAGACTTGCCTGCTGGTGACGCTGGATTGCGCCGAAAGGGGTAAAATCAAACTCGCAGCGCGACAATCGTCCGATCACCCAAAACCAGTATCCATCGATGGCTGACCACTCGTTACCATACCACCAGCGCTGACTTTCAAGGCGCACGTTAACCAGTTCAAACAGTCGGGAAAGCTCCGCCCCGGCTTTGCTTTTAATGGTTTCCAGCGCTGTTTGGTCGGCTATCAGTTCGGGTTTACAGAACCTTGTCACCAGCGGGTGCACGCCCGCTGCGACAAAGCATAAATCAGCCACAATTTCCGCCTGAGAAAGGTTTTCAGGCAGTAACCGTGCAGCCGGATACTGTGTATTTAAGGCTGTCAGGATGGCTGGCGTTTCGGTAATCACCTGCCCGTTTAAGCGCAAAGCAGGTACCTTGCCCTTGGGGTTAATACTCAGGTAAGCAGGCTGTTTATGCATCCCCTCACTGAGAGCTACCGGGGCTATGTGGTAGTCGGCACGGGCAGTTTCCAGAGCGATCATAGTGACCTGCGAACAGGCACCGGGGGAGGCGAATAGGGTAATAGCGGTCATTGGCAGATCCCAATAAAAAGGCACCCATGAGTATGAAGTGGACTCACGAGTGCCAAAAAGTGCAGGAGACGTTCAGGACGTTAAAAGCTGGTCCTGAACCCAACAGACATAAAGCGGCCCATACTCTTATAAGCAACCCCTTCTTCGATAACGCGGAATGGTGGGTCTTCATCCAGCACGTTGTCGATGTTGAAGGTTACCTGAGTATCCATGCTGATGTCATAGCTGGCAAAGAGGTTGAAGGTAGTGAATGAATCAATATCTTCCTCCCCTACTTCAGCACCACCGCGGTGCATTAGCGTACCTGATACATACAAATCATCATGACGCAGTCCAACTGTGGCAACAGAATTAAAGGCCGAAATCGGTGCATTAAAATCGCCTCGTTTTAAGGTGTCCTGGAAACCGGCGCCTTTGACGTTTTCCTTATCTCGATTGAGCATATAGGTGCCCGACACATTCACGTCAAGCTCACCCCAGGCAACGTCGGTAAAGTACTGCAGCGAGTAGTCCAGACCATTTACCTCGTAGGCGCCCATGTTATTTTTGCGCTGATCAGACACAACGTATGGTGTGCCGAAGATTCCGAACATGGCTTCCAGGCTCGGGAAACCTGCCGTCGGAAAATCACCAAACTTGGCAATCACTTCATCCGCCGATGCCGGGCTTAGAATATAGAAATCCTCGTTTACCGCTTCATCGTAGTATTGGGGGCCAAAAAAGAAACCTGCGTTCTGGTCCAGTCGATCTTCATACTCAACGCTCCAGTAGGTCAGCGACACCTGCAGCGAATCGTTAAGATACCAGTCGGCCCCTAATGACATGGTTTCGGCGCTCTCTGGTTTTATGCCTTCACTGGCGCCTTCCAGTAAGAAAGTGGGCATAAAGAAATCCGGCACAAACGGGCTGCCTGAGGCACGGAATGGGCTGAACGGCAGGAACAGCTGGTACTGCAGCGGCGCGGCTAAGTCGGCCAGAGCCGGCGCATGGAACGAGGTTCCCCAGGTACCGCGAACGGTCAAATCAACGTGTGGATTCCAGGTAACCGCAATTTTCGGATTGGAGCTGCTGCCAACATCGTTATAATCATCGTAGCGGCCGGAGATCGACACATCCAGATGTTGTACCAGCGGCATGGCGTTATCATCGGATACCAGTGGAATATACAACTCACCAAAGACAGACTTCACCTTTCTGTCGATATCACTGTCTGTCGACGTTGAAGGCATTGCTGCCGTGCCAATATCAATGATTTGTTCAAAGCTTTCTTCGCGGTATTCAGTTCCCACAGCAACTCGCATCAAACCACCCGCGATTTCAAACAGTTCACCATTAGCGATTAACTTAACTTCAGCCAGCGACTGATCCGTAGAATTAAACTGTCGCCAGTCAGCAATTTGCGCCAGCACCGAAGCCGGTGTTTGCGACACATCATAGGGATTTAACGCCGTATCGGTGCTCGTTGATGCCAACGCTGCCGCCTGTGCTTCAGAGTTTATCATTCCATCGTTGTAGGTAGAGCTACTTTCACCATAGTTGAGGGTTGCCTTTAGCTTCCAGCTGTCTGACAAGGTGAATTTAAGCGTCGGGGTTACCTGCCACTGTTCGTAAACAGAGCCATTTTTACCTGCCGCACCAAACACGTCTGCGTAGCTAAACGCTACTTCATTCTGCGTTTCGCCGTCGACCGATACAAAGTATGGGTTTGCAGAGGTAACCGTGGTGGACGCCCTGACATCGGTAGGGTCGTAATCGGTAGCTTCCCGGCGTGAATAGTAGGCCATTAAGTCCAGCTCGGTGTTATCCCCTATTTCCTGGATCAGACTGGTAAATATCGAGTAACGCTCTTCTTCCGGATAATAAGATTGCTCGTCGAAACTGGAACAGAAGTTAGGGGCCGATGCATCCACTCCGGGCAAGCCATATAGCTGGTTATCGGCCAGGATATTACCGGGGTTACAGGCGCTTGAGCGATAGTCCGCACCGCCATCTGCGGTCAGGTCTTCTTTGATGTAGTCGAGATCTTTACCAAACATGGCACTGCGATCGCCGTAGGAAAACGCCGTCACCAGACTGCCGCCAGACCAGCTGTGACCAAAGCCACCGGAAACGTCTACGCGGTCGTAATCACCGTGGCCCATGCCGTACTGTACGCTGATCTCGCCGCCATCCAGATTGCGCTTAGGGATAAAGTTAATCACCCCGGCTACCGCGTCTGAACCATAAATCGACGAGCCACCGTCAGGAATCACTTCTACACGCTCCAGCAGACTGGCCGGGATCATTGACGAGTCGACCCAGTTCATCGGGCCAACCGGTACTAAACGATTACCATTGAGCATAACCAGCGTTGCCATACCACTTAGCCCGCCAATACCGCGAATTTGCGGCGGCTCAAAAGGAATCGATGCGGTAAGGGTATTTTCCGGCACGCTGTTAAACGATTGCATTTGCGGGATCCGGCGCAGCACGTCGGTGGCTGAAGTCACGCCCTGTTCAATAATTTTTTCTTCACTTAGGCCAATAACATTAGACCCAACCGGATTGACCCCTTCAATTAAGGTACCGGTGACTGAAATAACTTCAACCGTTTGTTCTTCTTGTGATTGCTGTTCTTGGGCCAATGCAGTGTGCGTGACTGCACAACCCAGGCCGGCACAAATTGCCAAAGCCAGTTTTTTTACCTGAATGTGTTTTGTACTCATATTCTTGTCCTTCAATGCAGCAAGTTGAGATGCACTTACAGATTGCAAGATTTTACAATTTGGCAACAAATGTAAAATATTGAATTTTTAATAATCCATAGCTCCAAACTATAGATTCCCGTCAGGCCTTTAAAATAAAGGGTTTACACCAGCCTCCCCGGTTCTTCTCAACATCCTGAAATTGTTAACTTTCACTCCCAGGCAGAGGGACAGATGCTTAAATAAGCAGAATTCGTTAAAGGATGACAACGCGATTAATAGGTACTGCGTTGTGAAAAAAAATAATAGCAGCTGTACACCACCTCGTTACCATTCATTAACAGTTTGTTTACGCTTGCGGCCTGTAATGACGCCTTCGCTTTGACCGGCACAGCTAAAAAGCATCGCAAGGAAGTCGTAAGCAAGTGATTAAGGAAAATTAACGGGGCACACATGAAAACGAAATTTCCGTACAAAAAAACGATCCTCACGCAAAGCATATCGTTGCTGCTCGGCACCAGCGTAATGTTACCGGCCATGGCACAGCAGACACCGGATGATGACCTGGTTGAAGTGATTGAAGTCACGGGCCTGAAATCCAGTCTTACTGAGGCAGCATCCATCAAACAAAACTCGGTGGGGGTGGTCGACGCTATTTCCGCCGAGGATATCGGTAAATTCCCGGATACCAACCTGGCTGAGTCGTTACAGCGTATTACCGGGGTATCCATCAGCCGTTCAAACGGTGAAGGTAATGAAGTTACCGTACGCGGCTTTGGCGGTGAAAATAACATGATCACCCTCAATGGCCGTATGATGCCAGCCGCGCAAACCTATGGCGGCGGCAGTGGTGCCGACGGGACGACCCGTGGTGGCGGTACCCGCGCCTTTAACTTTGGAAACCTGGCGTCAGACGGTGTTCGCGCCGTAGAGGTTTATAAAACCAGCAAGGCCAACATAGCCACCGGCGGAATTGGTGCCACCATCAATATCATTACCGCACGCCCGTTGGATAACCCGGGCTTTAGCGCCACCGTTGGCGCCAAAGCGGTACACGACACCACCAACCGCGCCGGTGACGACATTACCCCGGAACTTTCCGGTCTGATGAACTGGACCAACGAACAGGCCACCTTTGGGGTAAATGTGGCGGCGGTTGTGCAACAGCGTGATTCTGGTTATGCCGGTGCTACGGTGAACGACTGGAACATTGGTACCTGGGGCGATCCCAACGACCCGGATACGCTGTTCAACAATGCCGACATGTCGATTTACCAGAACACGCCGGATGCCGGGCAACTGTACGCCCGCCCGAATGATTTACGCTATGCCTTTTCCGACACCCAACGGGATCGCACCAACGCGCAAATCACCATGCAATACGCGCCCACCGACAACATGACCGCAACGCTGGACTACGTGTTTGCCGAAAACGAAATTACCGAGCATCGTGGCGAAATTACTAACTGGGTACAAAACGGCTCTAACGTCACCAGCGTTATCTTTGATGATGGCCCGGTGGCCACGCCCATCTACATTGCCGAAAACTATAACGGCACCGTGGATGAAGGTTACGAACAACAGTACCGTGAACAAACCAATACCCTGAACTCACTCGGGTTTAACGTGGTTTATCACGTAAGCGACGCACTGTCGCTGAACTTCGACGTGCACAACTCGAAAATGGAAAGTGTACCCAGCGGCCCCAGCGACAACCTGGCCACAGGTGAAATAGCCGTAGGCATAGGCGCGCCTTCGGTAGCCTCCCGAGAGTGGTGGTACGACAGCGAATTACCCAGCTACCGCAACGTTTACGACGATGCCTTACGGGGTAACAACAATGGTACCGTTGATGCCGGCGATGTGGGCTCATCCATTTTGCGTTTCCGCCACGCCTCACAGGTTACCGAAATTACCCAGTTTAAGTTTGACGGTACCTATTACATGGACAACGGCAAGTTCCAGTTTGGTGCCGAAGGCCGTGCTATGGAAATGAATGCCCGCCAGACCGCCGGTGACAATATGACACTGGGTAACTGGGGTATTGCCAACCCGGGGGAATTCTCCGAAGGCCTGTTGGAACAAATAGACGTGGGTAATCTCTTTGATGATTATGATATTGGCGAAAGCCAGGGCATTGGCTTTATTGCTGACCCGGTAGCGCTGGCAAGAGAAGGGATTGCCCTGTATCCGTCAGATGCTAACTTCTTTGGCGTCAGCAGCGTGTTTTCCAATAACGATACCGTTAAGGAAGACACCATGGCCGCCTATTTCCAGGTGCACATAGAAGCCGAGTGGAACGACATGCCCATTAACGTACTGGCGGGTATGCGCTACGAAACCACCGATGTGGAATCCACCTCACTGGTTACGCCGCCAAGCTACCTGATTTGGGAAAATAACAACGACTTCTCGCTGTATACCGATCCGTCAACGTCGGCGCAGCCACTGTCTGTAGAAGCCGATTACGACAACCTGCTACCCAGCCTCGATTTTGACATCATGCTGACCGACGACATTAAAGGCCGTTTCTCGTACAGCAAAACCATCGCCCGTGCCGGCTACGGTTCACTGCGGGTTTCGCCCAGCGGCTTTGGTTTGACCGGCTCAACCATCAATGGTGCCAGAGCAACGGCGTCATCATCCAACCCGGGCTTATTGCCATTGGAGTCGGATAACTTCGACCTGTCATTTGAGTGGTACTACGATGAAAGCAGCTATGCGTCTTTTGGTTTCTTTGAAAAACGGGTAGCCAATTTCATTGGTACCGGCCAGCAGGATAGAACCTTCTTTGGTATCCAGGATCAAACCTCAGGTCCGCGTGCTATCGCCGCTGCTGAAGCGCTTCGCGATCGTGGCTTTGCGGTAGACGATACGTCGCTGTTTGCGATGATGGTATTGCTGGAACAACCTGAAGCCTTCCCCAACGGAGCCGACGACTACACCGGTTCAGCCGAGCAAATTCTGCAGTTAGGTGAAACTCCCGGATGGGACCTGATCCCGCAACAGGGCGATCCGGACCTGGTATTCCGTACCTCCTACCCACAAAACAACAAGGAAGCGAAACTGTACGGCGCCGAACTCGCCGTGCAGCATTTCTTTGGTGAAACCGGCTTTGGTGTGCAGGCTAACTACACCATTGTGCGTGGTGACATTGGTTTCGATAATACCGGTAACCCGAATGTTTCTCAGTTTGCCCTCACCGGCCTGAGTGACACCGCCAACCTCGTATTACTTTACGAGAACTACGGCTGGACGGCGCGTTTCGCCCTCAACTGGCGAGATGAATTCCTTAACCGGGCTAACTACAAAGGGTCTAACAACCCGGCCTATATTGAGGATTATTATCAGATTGATGCTAATGTCAGCTATGCCGTCAACGACAACCTTACCGTCTTCGTGGAAGGGATTAACATCACCGGCGAAAACAGCCGCGAACATGGCCGAACCGCTAACCAGCTGTGGTATCTCGAAGACCTTGGCGCGCGCTACCAGTTAGGCGCCCGGTACACTTTCTGATAACAGCTAAAAGTAACCCAAGGCCACTTCGGTGGCCTTATTGCGTTTACAAAAGGTAAGTAATGAACAATAACAACTATACCCTGCTCGACAATGTCACCCATAAAGACTTGCGTGTCATCCCCCACTATTGCGCCGACTTTGGCGACAATGTCGCCTCAGTACCGGTATTTGCCACCGAACTGGCCAACGTCATCAAACACTACCCGGTACTTTTCTATCCCACCGATAAAACCGCAAGCCATTTTACTATGGTGGCGTTGCTCGGCCTTGAAGCCGGCGAAAACCTGTTTCTCAATGAAACATTGCCAGCAACCTATCAGGCTTTAAGACAACAGTCAGGCTGGGCGGCTGATTATGTGCCGGCGACGGTCGCCCGGGGCCCTTTCGCCATTGGATTGCATGAAAATGGCAGCCAGGTGATGGTCCATGTGGATGCCAGTCACCCCAAACTCTCCACCAAGCAAGGTAAGCCACTGTTTTTACCCAAGGGCGGTAATTCCGACTATTTAAATCGCATCGCGTCAATCCTGGGGGTGATTCATAACGGGGTGCAGGTGACCAACGACATGGTGAGTATGTGGCACTCTATGGGCTTACTGGAACCAATGAGCGTTGATATTGAGCTGGCCGACGGCACTAAGCACATCCTCGGTGGTCACTTTGCGGTGAGTGACGAAAAAGTCTCGGCATTGTCTCAAGCCGATTTACACACGTTACATCAGCACGGTTATTTGCAGGGGTTGTATCTGGCAATGACCTCACTCAATAACATTCAGACGCTGATTGATCTGAAAAATATCCGTCAGCATCACGAGCAGCAGGCCTATGCCTGACAACCTGCCTGCCATCAGCACAACGGTTAAGGAACTGACTCCTGGCAAAGCGCCGGCCGCCTCTGAGCTGGCGCAGGCTGCCGAGCCCGTTGTTCTGCGCGGTATCGCCACAGACTGGGCGCTCACCCACCGGGCTAAACAGGGTCCGGCCAGTGCTGCCGCCTACCTGAAACCCTTTTATAATGGCCGGCCCTCGATGATTTACCGGGCACCGGCCAGTATTAACGGCCGCTATTTTTACAGCGAAGATACCAGCGCCTTAAATTATCAAAGTGTCCACGGCCGGGTCGATGCCTTTCTGGACGAGCTCGCCCATGGCCCGCAGGACGAATCCCTGTATATGGCCTCGGCACCGCTGGATAAGTTTTTTCCGGGCCTCAAGGATACCGTCCGCTTTAACCAGCCTGCACAGTTAACCCCCTCGGCTGACCATGAGGCGCTTGTGAGTATCTGGATAGGCAATCAATCGCTGGCGTCCTGCCATTTCGACACTATGGAAAACATTGCCTGTTGTGTGGCAGGTCGGCGCCGGGTAGTTGTTTTCCCGCCTGAGCAAATAGCCAATCTGTATCCCGGCCCGGTGGAACGCACGCCGGGCGGCCAGGTGATCAGCATGGTCGATTTTCATCAGCCGGACTTTGCCCGTTACCCACGTTTTGCTGAAGCCCTTAAGCATGCGCAGATTGCCGAACTGGCGCCGGGTGACGGTATTTTTATCCCCAGTATGTGGTGGCATCAGGTAGAAGGCCTGAGCCATTTTAACGTGCTGGTGAATTACTGGTGGTCGCAGGCACCATCGCTGGCCGGTTCTGGCATGCCAGCACTGTTCCATGCCATGCTAGCTATACGCGACCGGCCGGCACGTGAAAAGGCGGCTTTTAAGGCGTTATTTGATTATTACGTGTTTGGCGATACCCACTTGCCCCATGCACATTTACCCGAGTCAGGTAAAGGGCTGCTCGGTGAGATAGACGATGTTACAGCCCGGCGTTTACGCGCCATCATTATGAACCAACTGAATAAGTAGCCAGGCCATGACAACACACCCCAAACAAATAGTGATAGCCGGCGGCGGCACCGCTGGATGGATAGCCGCGGCGGCACTGGCCCGTAAAATGGGGCCTTTGGTTAACATCAGGCTGGTTGAGTCCAGCACCATTGGCACCATTGGCGTGGGAGAAGCCACCATTCCGCCCTTACGCACGTTTCATAAATTGCTGCAAATAGACGAGCAGGCGTTTATGCGCGCCACCGCCGCCACCTTCAAACTGGGCATTAAGTTTGAGAACTGGGGGCACATTGGTGAGCAGTATATTCATTCTTTCGGCATGACCGGCCAACAAAGCTGGCTGGCTGAATTCGTGCATTTTTACCTGAGCGCCAAAGCCCGAGGCCTGGAAGGCAATTACGGTGACTACTGTTTTGAACTGGAAGCCGCACGCCAGCATAAATTTGCCACCTCAGCACAGAGCAATATTCAGTACGCCTATCACCTGGATGCCGGCAATTACGTAGATTTCTTAAAACGCTTTTGCAGCAACCTCGGCGTTACCCATGACGATGGGATTATCAGCCAGGTTCTGCAACACGATAATGGTGACATTAAAGCGCTCAGGCTGGCCAGTGGCGAGCTGATTGAAGGCGATTTTTTCATTGATTGCACCGGCTTTAAGGGGCTGCTCATTGAGGAAACCCTGCACACCGGTTATGAAGACTGGTCGCACTGGTTACTCTGTGACAGTGCCTGTGCCGTGCAAACCACCAGCGCTGCGCCGGCCGCGCCATTTACCCGCTCTGCCGCGCATCATGCTGGCTGGCAGTGGGAAATTCCGCTGCAGCACCGAACCGGTAATGGCAATGTTTACAGCAGCGCGTTTATGGATGACAACGAAGCCAGCGCGCTACTTATGCAAAACGTTAAGGGCGAGGCGATTACCACGCCCAGAACCCTGCGTTTTAAAACGGGCCGGCGTAACAAGGCCTGGCATCGCAACTGCCTGGCCCTGGGTCTGGCCAGCGGCTTTGTGGAGCCGCTGGAGTCCACCAGTATTCACCTGGTGATAATGGGCATTACGCGTTTTATGCAATTGTTTCCGCATACGGGCAATAATCAGGCACTCATTGACGAATACAATCAGCAAACCCAGCTTGAACTGGAGCGTATTCGTGACTTTATTATTCTGCATTATCACGTGACCCAGCGCGACGACAGCCCGTTTTGGGCGCATTGTAAAAACATGACTGTCCCTGATTCTCTGCAAACGCGTATCGCCTTATTCAAAGAGCAGGCACATGCCTTTCAAAAGCAAAACGAGATGTTCCGGGTGGACTCCTGGGCGCAGGTCATGCTGGGCCAGGGAGTCGTACCACAACATTATCATCCGGCCGCGTTAATGTTATCCGATGCACAACTCAAACAATCAATGCGCCAGCAACGTAACAGGGTTTTACAAGCGGTAGCGCAGTTGCCTGCGCATCAGGACTTTATTCAGCGCTACTGCGCTATACCGGCCAGCACCGAAGCGTTAACCTAACCTACACACAGCCCGATAAATACCTTATTGAAGCATAAACAGGAGATTCAATGTCAGTTACATCTATCCCATCACGTCCGCTGGGCGCCTCCAAGCTTGAAGTCAGTGAAGTTGGCCTGGGCTGCTGGCAACTGGGTGGCGACTTCGGCCCCATTGATGAGCCCACGGCAAAAGCCATACTCGAACAAGCCGTTGCCGAAGGCATTACGTTTTTCGATACCGCCGATGTCTATGGCGCCGGCCAGAGTGAAAGCTATGTGGGCGAAGTATTAGCCCCAATTGCACCCGATGCGGTGATCGCCACTAAATACGGCCGCGGCGAAGGCACCTACCCGGGTGGCTATTCCCTGCAGGACCTGCGCGACTCGGTGAAGCGCGCTCAGGACCGATTGCAACGGGATAGCCTGGACTTACTGCAACTGCACTGTATCCCTCAGCAAGTGCTCAGTGACGGCGCTATCTTTGACTGGCTCCGTGAAATACAGCAGGAAGGCCATATTCAACACTTTGGCGCCAGTGTGGAAACCCTGCGCGAAGCGCATATTTGTTTGCAACATGATGACCTGACGTCACTGCAGATTATTTTTAACCTGATGCGCCAGCGCCCGGTCACCGAGTTGCTGGATCAGGCTGCTGCCCAACAGGTGGGCATAATCGTACGCTTACCGCTGGCCAGTGGCATGTTAACCGGTAAGTTTGATCAACAAACGCAATTTGCAAAAAGCGATCACCGTAACTTTAATAAAGACGGCGAGGCTTTCAGTGTGGGCGAAACCTTCAGCGGCATAGAGTTTAATAAAGGCCTGGCACTGGTTAAACAGTTGGAAGGCTTTAAACCTTCGCCATTAAACATGGCGCAATTTGCCATGCGCTGGATCCTCGATCACCCCGCCGTATCGACCATTATTCCCGGTGCCAGCTCTGCCAGGCAGGTATCGCAAAATGCCGCTATCGCCGGATTACCGCCGCTCGATAAAGATCTGCACAATGCCCTGTATGAGTTCTATGTAAAAGATATAGAGCCACTCATTCGCTGCGAGGTGTAACCCGCTTTTTTGCAGTCAGTGACATGCTTTCCCATTGCTGTCACTGACTCGCTTTTTCTTCCTCTTTCAAATGATGAAATCACAATAGCAATAACCGATACCGTAATTTTAATTGCCCGCCAGATTGATAACCTTTTGTTTACAATTAAAAACGGAGAGACTGCGTGCTAAAACCACTTCTTGCTGTCGCCATTGCCGGCGCCTTTGCCACTGCATCAACAATCACCCTGGCGGCTACCCCTAAGCTTAATGATAAGCAGTATTTCAGCCAGCCGAGTCTGGATGTGGTTGTGTTTAGCAACTGGTACAACGGTTTATTTGGTGATTCCAAAATTAGTGGTGTTGAGCTGATTCATTTTGGCGAGCGCACCGCAACCAATGGGGATGTGCGACTCAGTGCCACGCCTGAACAGTGGGATCCCATTCCCACCTTTGTGGAGCGCAACGTCGATCAGGGATCGGGGACCATTAGCGCCACTCTCGCGTATCCGGAGTATGATTTTACCTACACCATTACCGCCAGGCCCATTGATAACGGCGTTGAAATTACCCTGTCGTCGCCCAATCCGCTGCCGCCCGCTCTGGAAGGTAAAGCCGGGTTTAATATGGAATTCTTACCGGCCACCTACATGGAAACCAGCTTTCTGGCCGACGGCAAACCCGGCAGCTTCCCGCTCTACCCCACTGGCGTAAAAGAAATTATTGGCGAGCATGAGCCAGAGCCGCTGGCCTCAGGACAACATCTTGTGCTGGCTCCTGAAGACGCTCAAAAGCGGGTAGCTATAGTGTCTGAGTCACTCCCTCTGGCACTTTATGACGGCCGTGCTAAGGCCCAGAACGGCTGGTATGTGGTGCGTAGCCTGCTGCCTGCCGGGAAAAGCGGTACACTGGCCAAATGGCAGCTAACGGCCAGCACCGATAACAACTGGTTACGTGCGCCGGTTATAGGCCATTCGCAGGTGGGTTACCTGCCTCAACAAACCAAGCGCGCTGTTATTGAGCTTGATGCCAGAGCGTCGCTCACCGGCTTGGCCGAGTTGTTACGGGTTAATCCCGACGGCACCACAACGACGGTTAAAAAGGCCCGGCCTGAAAAGCAGGAGAACTACACCCGCTATCAGTACGCGGCGTTTGATTTCAGCGATGTCACCACCAGCGGCGTTTACCAGTTACGCTACGGTGATACCACCACCGCGCCATTTTCTATCGACGCAGACGTGCTGGATAACGCCTGGCACCCTACCCTCGACCACTATTTTCCGGTACAGATGGACCATATGCTGATTAACGAGGCATACCGGGTATGGCATGGCGCTTCCCATCTGGATGACGCATTGCAGGCACCGCTAAATCACACCCACTTTGATTTATATGCTCAGGGCCCCACTACCGATACGCCTTACGAACCGGGGGAACATATCCCCGGACTTAACGTAGGCGGCTGGTATGATGCCGGTGACTACGATATTCGCACGCAAACTCAGTATCACACCGTGACCGCACTGGTACAGACCTGGGAAGAATTTGGCCTGACCCGCGATACCACGCTGGTGGATTACGAGCGCAACTATGTGGATATTCACGTGCCGGACGGCAAGCCCGATCTGTTACAGCAAATAGAGCACGGCAGTCTGGCATTGCTGGCTCAGTACAAAGCGGTGGGTCACGCTATTCCTGGCATTATCGTGCCGGATTTAAGCCAGTATACGCACCTCGGTGATGGCCTCACCATGACCGACAATCTGATCTACGATGCGGCCATGAGCGATACCGAATCGGATGGCACTCGCAGCGGTGTGTTTGACGACCGCTGGGCATTTACCGGCAAGTCCACGCCGCTCAACTACGGCTCTATGGCCGCGCTGGCGGCGGCGAGTCGGGCCATGGCCGACTACAATCCGGCGCTGGCAGCCGAATGCCTAGAAACCGCTATAGCAGCCTGGCAGGAGGAAGCGAGCCATGCACCGGATAGGTTTAAGGTGGGCAATACTACCGGCGGTGGCCTGGAAGAGGAAAAACTCAAAGCCGCGGTAGAGCTGCTTATCACCACCGGCGACAAGCAATACCAACGCGCAGTGAAAGACTTGCTGCCCTATATCGAAGGGGAATTCAGCCGCGCCGCAGTGATTGCTATTCGCGCGCTGCCGCATATGGACAAAGCGTATGCACAGCGTATTCGCCGGGCGGCGCAGAAATACAAACCAGCGCTTGAAGCCGCTACCAGCAAAAACCCGTTCGGTGTCACCATTACCGAGTATGGCTGGGCGGGTAATGGCACCATTTTGCAGATGGCAATTACCCAGTACTACCTGCACACCGCGTTTCCCGATCTGTTCGATAGTGAGTTAATTTACCGTTCACTCGATTACCTGTACGGCACCCACCCGGACTCCGATATTTCGTTTGTCTCTAATGTCGGTACCGTTTCGAAAAAAGTGGCTTATGGTATGAACCGGGCGGATTATTCGTTTATTAGCGGGGCCATTGTACCGGGTGTGTTAATTCTGAAACCGGACCTGCCGGAAAATAAGGAAAACTGGCCGTTCCTGTGGGGTGAGAACGAGTATGTGATTAACGTAGGCGGGCTTTATCTGTTTACCGTTAATGCTGCGCTTGCGCTCGCACAACGCTAGTTTGTGAAGAAAGTCAGTTCACCCGGGATGGGTGAACTGATTTGTGACTACGCTTCGGCAAAATCCTCGGTATCAATGTCGGCCTGAGCGCCGGCCGGATAACGAGCCCCTTTCACTGTCTGGCGATTGATCAGCTCATCGGCCTTCACCAGCAATTCCGGCGGCAGTTGCAGGCCACTGGCCTGTAAATCTTCCATCAGATGCGCTTCGCTGCTGGTGCCTGGCAGGGCATGAATATGTTCGCCCTGAGCGAGTACCCAGGCCATGGCTAACTGTGCCGGGGTAATCTCTGCAGAGGCCGCCAGCGCTGCGAAGTCGGCATACAACTGCTGATTCACCGCCCAGTTATCGCCCTGGAAACGGGGCATCCCTTTACGAATATCGCCGTCTCTCATGGCCGCCGGATCCACGCCACCAGCAAGATAACCGCGTGCCAGCGGGCTAAAGGCCACAAAGTCCACGCCAAGTTCCTTACAGGCATCAAGTACCGCAATCTCGGCATTACGGGTCCACAGAGAATACTCGGTTTGCAGCGCCGCAATGGGGTATTCGCCATGGGCTTTTCGCAGCGTCTCAGCAGAGACTTCCGATAACCCCACCGCGCCTATCTTGCCGGCTTTAACCATATCACCCAGGGTACCCACGCTTTCCTCAACCGGCACATCCGGGTCGATACGGTGCAGATAATAAAGGTCGATATGGTCTGTTTGCAGACTCCCTAGTGCGGTATCCAGTGTTGCTTTTAACGTTGCCGGATGACCGTCGATAGTGCGTTTACCATTTACGCCGGTCATACCGCACTTACTGGCCAGAAAGATGTCCTTGCGAAACGGTTTAATGGCTTCACCCACCATCTTTTCGTTACTGCCAAAGCCATACAATGCCGCCGTATCAAAATGGGTCACACCCGCCTCAAAAGCTTTCGTAAGCAGGCTGGTCGCCGTGGCCTGATCGACCTTTTTGGCATAGGCGTGGTTGAGGTTCATGCACCCCAGGCCAATTTCTGATACCAGACGGCCAGCCAGTTTGCGTTGTAACATAGCGTTAATCCTTTCCGTTTACGTTGTACAGGTATGCATTACTGAGCGTTTAACTGCTGCTCCAGTTCGTACAGTACACGATAACAGTCAAAGACCTGGGCGACACTGCTGTTAGGCTCACGTCCTTCGTTAATGGCCGCGACAAACTCACGGTCCTGTAACTCGATGCCATTCATCGACACATCCACCTGCGACACATCAATGGCATTTTCCCGGCCGTCTACCAAATCATCGTAACGGGCAATATAGGTACCGTTGTCACAGATATAGCGGAAGAACGTGCCCAGCGGGCCGTCGTTATTAAACGATAAAGACAGCGTGCACATAGCGCCATTTTCGGCCAGCAGTTGGATAGACATATCCATGGCAATACCCAGTTCCGGGTGAATCGGCCCCTGAATAGCATTGGCTTTCACCACTTTGCTGCCCGCCTGGTAAGCAAACAAATCTACCGTGTGGGCGGCATGATGCCAAAGCAGGTGATCGGTCCATGAACGGGGCTCGCCCTTGGCATTAATATTTTTGCGGCGGAAGAAATACGTCTGCACATCCATTTGCTGAATGTTGAGCTCACCGGCAGTGATTTTGTTATGCACATACTGGTGCGACGGATTAAAACGACGGGTATGACCTACCATGCACACCTTACCGGTTTCTTCCTGTACTTTGAGCACTTCCTGGGCATCTTCCCAGCTGTCTGCCAGTGGAATTTCCACCTGCACATGCTTGCCCGCTTTCATACAGGCAATCGCCTGGGCAGCATGCATCTGCGTTGGGGTACACAGGATCACGGCATCGGCGTCGCTTTCCAGCGCCTCTTCCAGCGAGGTATAAACATGGGGGATGGCATATTCGTCGGCCACTGCCTGGGTTTTCGCTGCGTCACGACCCACCAGGCCTACCACTTCAGCGCTCTCTATATTTTTCAGACCATCTAAATGCTTGATGCCAAATGCACCCGGTCCTACCACAACAATCTTCATAAAAACTCCCGTTTCGTTACTACCGGCGGTGATTCCTGCCGGCACGGTGTCTAATCCGCCCAGTACAGGCGCATAGGGTTATCAATCAGTAATTTTTTCTGCAATGCTTCAGTCGGCGCAATTTTGGGGATCATATCTACCAGATGGCCATCGTCAGGCATGTGCGACTTCATGTTCGGATGCGGCCAGTCGGTGCCCCATAAAACGCGGTCAGGAAATCGCTCCACCACGGTTCGGGCAAAGGGCACCACATCGTCATAGCTACCGGCCGGTCCCACTTTTGAGATGCGCTCCGGGCAACTGACCTTACTCCAGAAGTTTTCGTTCTCTTCCAGCAGTTTTAGAAACAGTGCAAACTCAGGGCCATCCACCGGCTTAGTCACATCCGGCCGCCCCATATGATCCACCACCACGGTGGTTGGCAAAGCAGTAAAGAAATCGTACAGCTCAGGCAGCTCCTGGGCCTCAAAATAAATCACGATATGCCAGCCTAAGGGCTTAATTTTATCGGCGATAACTTTCAGCGCGTCGAACGGCAATGCATCCACCAGACGTTTCACGAAGTTAAACCGAACCCCGCGTACGCCTGCTTCATGCAAACTTTTAAGCTCTTCATCGGTAATCGACTCGGTGACCGTGGCAACTCCGCGAGCCAGGCCATCAGAATGGTTCAGGGCGTCCACCAGCGCGCGATTGTCGGCACCATGACAGGTCGCCTGAACAATCACGTTACGACTGAAGCCAAGATAGTCACGGAGTGCCCACAACTGATCCTTTGAGGCATCACATGGGGTGTATTTACGTTGTGGGGCAAAGGGAAACTGGTCACCCGGACCAAATACATGGCAATGCGCATCCACGGCCCCTGCCGGCACTTTGAAAGCTGGTACCGATGGTGACTGGTGCCAGTGCAACCAGTCAGCATCCATAACAAATTGGCTCATGGCCCACTCCTGAAAATTGGTTGCCCACAAATGCCTGTTGGGTAGCAACCTGTTGATTTGGCAGACTTTGAGTCGTCCCCGCGAACAGCCCTGACTAAAAAGTACAATTGAAAGATGAAAATCTACAATTATCCTGTCGGCGGTAACACACTGAGCCCGTATAGTATTTACGCCACAGTATGCGCCACCTGTTATGACCTTGCAGTTTAGAAAACTGCAAAACGCCATTAGTTTTTCCTATATCGAAAATATAAAAAGGCTTTAATAAAGCTCTACCGAATAGTAAAAAAACCATATATTACAAAATTTTAAATATAAATCCGGCTTGCATTACAATAATGGAATGCAATTAATCTTGTCATTATTGACGTTTCTGCTGACGAAATTCGCCGGCAGTGGTGCCTTCCATCTGTTTGAAGAAGCGACAAAAATAGCCCGTGTCTTTAAAGCCCAGGGTCAGCGCAATTTCATCCAGGGTCTGCTGGGTGTAAATCAACCGTCGCCGGGCCTCGCTAATGAGTCGCTGATGCACCAGCCTTTTAGGGGTTTGCGACAGCTGCTGACGGCAGATACGGCTAAGGGTAGACACCGAAACAAATAATTTTTCGGCATAGTCGTCCACCGTCATATGATCCTGATAATGCTTGTCGATAAGTTCACGAAAGCCCAGCAGAATGCGGTTTTCCCTACCAGAAGGCCCGCTCTGAACCGAGTCGAGCTGGCGTTGCCGGGCAATAGTGATAAACAACAGCTTTAACAACAATCGGATAGTGGTAGAGGCTCCGGGGTCGCTGATGTTCATTTCATCGGCCAGCATCATCAGGTAACTAAAATACCGCTCAGCCTGCCGGGCGCTGCGAAATTCAATCGTCTGCGGTAACCATACCAGCTGGTTAAATGCACTAATGTCCTCGCCCATTTCCATATTGGCAATCACGTCGGCATTAATCGACAACACAAAGCCTTTGGTATTGGGCGCAAAGTTAAAGCCGTGCACCACCCCCGGCGGTAACGTTACCACCCAGTTGCCCGACAGCTGACGAACATCATCATCCAGCTGTACCTGCCACTGACTGTCGAAAACACAAATAATTTGCGCCAGATTAGCGTGGCGGTGAGGTTTAATTTCCCAACCCAGGTTAGCGCTGCGCGACTGAATATCTTCCAGATGCACGAAGTCTGGCTGCATGCGCATAAAGGACTCGCCGTAGAGATCGTAAAACGGGATCTGCTTTTGCGTTGTCGTCAAAGCGGTTCTCCTGACACGCTCACAGCTGCAAGCAGCCATGACAAAAATTTAACATGTGATTAAAAAGTACAACACTTTAAAGCATAAGTGAATAACAATTATGGTCTCTATCTTCCATTATTAACCGCTCAGAATTGATTTGTTCACCGGGAGTCATCGCTATGAACACCAAAACACAGGTTGCCATTATCGGCTCAGGGCCGTCCGGGTTATTACTCGGCCAACTGCTGCATAAAGCCGGCATCGACAATATTATTACTCAAGTTTCGGAGTTCAGTTTAGCCTAAAATCAGCACTCATCACCAATAGATTTGGCTTCTAGCCTCAGCGTGAAGGTATCCATTTGCATGACTTGCATAAAGAACTCCTGAACCGTTTTGTCTATTTGGTTCATGATCTCTTGTGCGGCGCTGACTCCGTATAGCTTGCTGAGCTCATCAAGCGCTCCCGATATCAGTGCTCTAAAGATAACCCAGAGTCGGCTAGCAAAATCTAAGGTGCACAGACTGTTGATCATGTCGTTACGACTATCACTCAGTCTAGCGGCACCTTCCTCGTGTTGAGTCAGTAGCAGCAAGCAGAATCGCAGCGCCGTTAAATGGATGGACGCGATATAAGCACTGTAATGTGTACTTTGCTCTTTGAGGAACCCAAGCTTTTGTTTCGCTTCCTTAAAGTACACTTCGATGCCCCAGCGCAACGCATAGATTTCGAGTATTCTCTCATCACTGAGGTGAGTGTCGGTGGATAAAAACAAGGCCCAATCATGCTTTCCAGCGCGCTGTTTTTCTTCGTTGACACCACGAACAAACAACAGCTTGACCTTGATCCAGTGATCAGGCTCTTTGATGCTTTTTGCTAGATTCAACTCAACGGTGATCGCCTTAGACTGGTATGGTCTACCCTTAATCTTCTGCCATTGGCCTTTGATGTGGTGTTGGTAAAGCTCAGCCGCTGTTGCTAGAGCCGAGGTGTTATCCATAGTGCGATAGCGCGTCTTATTTTTCTTCATGCGGACAATGGAGACTAACGATTGCGCGTCCATAAAGGCCAGTATGGACTTACTGGCAAACCATGAATCAGCTAAAAAATATTGCGCATGAATGTCGGACCGCGCGGCTCGCTTAATCATGCGGTGGATCATCTCCGGCTTACTCATTGACTGCGCATCACGATAGCGTTTTGCTACGATACTACGACCATCCGCAAATGCTTTGGTGAGTGGTTGTGCTTTCACTCGACTGATATAAAGCTCGCTATCTAAAGGGATAAATTGCTTTTCAGTCGCCAGTCCTAGGGTCAGGATTTGCTGC
>OJDQ01000297.1_pt1 | contig 24336 bp, 23 predicted proteins | sample 1592851 | NCBI WGS metagenome assembly OJDQ01 (sample SAMN05416774, study PRJEB24817) | seawater metagenome | isolation source: Sea water | place: Canada:Atlantic | collected 2013-07 | reverse complement strand
GGCCCCTTGGGGTCGCGCTGTACATTACTTCTGAATTTAAAAACTTCTCTGGATGAGAAATTGGAGCGGGAAACGAGATTCAACTGGCAGCCAAGCTGTCGCTGGCCCCTTGGGGTCGCGCTGTACATTACTTCTGAATTTAAAAACTTCTCTGGATGAGAAATTGGAGCGGGAAACGAGATTCGAACTCGCGACCCCAACCTTGGCAAGGTTGTGCTCTACCAACTGAGCTATTCCCGCTTAAGAGTGGCACTTCGTTTGAAGTGGTGCGCATTTTACAAAATTATTTTGCCAGTGCAACACCTATTTTCATTTTTTTGCGTTTTTTTGTCTGAATGCTTAAATACTAAACACTTTCTCACGATAAAACTGCATTTCGGCGATAGATTCACGAATATCGTCCAGTGCCTGGTGAGTGCCTTGCTTGGTAAATCCGTCGAGCGCTTCCGGTTTCCAACGGCGCACCAGCTCCTTAATCGTACTCACATCCACGTTGCGATAATGAAAATACGCTTCCAGCTCTGGCATATACTTCACCATAAAGCGACGATCCTGACCTATCGTGTTGCCACATAAAGGCGACTTACCGGCGTCTACGTATTGGGCCAGAAAAGCAATAGTTTGTTGTGAGGCCGCGTCTTCATCGAGCTGACTGTCCCGACAACGTTGGGTAAGACCACTTTCACCGTGTACCCGGGTGCACCATTCATCCATACCGTCGAGAATTTCGTCGGGCTGATGCACCGCGATGACCGGCCCCTCAGCAAGCACGTTGAGCTGCGCATCCGTTACAATAGTGGCAATCTCCAGCACTTTACAGGTTTCAGGGTCCAGACCGGTCATTTCCATATCGATCCACACCAGATTGTCATTGTTTTTTGCCATTAACCTTGCCTATTTTCTTTCAAGAGGTGACACATAAAGTGCACAAAAGGTATCATGCACAGCCTAAAACGCAAACATCGAGACCGGCGTGGCCAAGAAACCCAAATTATCCCATCGACAAAAGCGACAGGTTGCGGCAAACCGCCAGAAACGCCTGTCAGGTAAGCAGCAATCGTCGGCAGATTTATCCTCGTTGCTGGCCGGCCGGGTAATAGGTCGCTTTGGTAAGCAAGCCGATGTTCAGGACAAAGAAGGCAACGTTGTTCGTTGTCACATTCGTCGCACCATCGAATCGGTGGTGTGCGGCGATGAAGTCCTGTTCGCCCGTTCCGAAGTTCCCGACGAAAATATAGGCGGGGTTATCGAAATTGTACAGGACCGGCGTACTGTCTTAACCCGCCCTGACTTTTATGATGGCGTAAAGCCCATCGCAGCGAACATTGATCAGATTATTGTCGTGTCGTCGGTAAAACCGGACCTGTCACTGAATATCATCGACCGCTACCTGGTAGCCTGTGAAGACACCGATATAAAGCCGCTGCTGGTTCTTAACAAAGTCGAGCTGTTAAGCGACGAAGAACGTGAGACGGTCAGCGCGTCGCTGGCTATCTACCAGACCCTGGGCTATGAACTGTTACTCACCAGTTGCAAAAGCGGCGAAGGCGTTGCCGACTTACACGAACGCCTGCGCGATAAAACCAGCGTGTTTGTTGGTCAATCTGGTGTGGGCAAATCCAGTATTATTAATCAGGTTCTGCCAGATGCTGACGAGCTGGTTGGCGAAATCTCTGAAAACTCGGGACTGGGCACGCATACTACCACCGCAGCAAAACTACTGGCTATTCCATCCGGCGGAGACTTAATCGACTCTCCCGGCGTCCGTGAGTTTGCGCTCTGGCATTTACCTGAAGAGCGGATTACCTGGGGATTCATTGAATTCAGAGATTACCTGGGCGGCTGCAAGTTCCGCGACTGTAAACACCTTAACGACCCCGGCTGCATTATTCGTCAGGCCGTGGAAGAGGGTAAGATTAATCAGCATCGTTACGATAATTACCACAAAATCATTGCTGCCATGGCCGATCAGCGCCCGGCATATGCGAGCCGTCTTATATCAAACCCTGATGAACCATAACCTTATGTTGGTATGTTTCGCCGCAAAATCGGCTACAATAGCCACCAATCTCCGCAAATAGCCCCAAGCTGTGCCGGACAACCTGTAATTAGGAGCATTCACTTTGTTGAATTGGTTTAAAGTCAACCTGCAGTATGTACTGCCTAAACACCTTATATCCCGGCTAGTGGGTAAACTGGCCGCCGCCGAAGCTGGCGCTATTACCAACTGGCTGATTAAAGTGTTTATTAAACAGTTCAAGGTCAATATGGATGAGGCCATGTACTCACAACCCGAAGACTACCGTAGCTTTAATGCATTTTTTACCCGCCCGCTGAAACCTGGGGTACGTCCGATTGAAGAAAATGACGACATCCTGTGTCACTCAGTCGACGGTACGGTCAGCCAGTTTGGCGATATTGTTGGCGAAGATCTGATTCAGGCCAAGGGCCACAAATTTACGTTATCAGCCCTGCTCGGTGGTAACCCGGATTTAGCCAAGCCGTTCAAAGGCGGTAAATTTGCCACTATTTACTTGTCTCCTAAAGATTACCACCGCATTCATATGCCAATCGAAGGCAAGTTAACCGATATGGTGTATGTGCCGGGTGAGCTGTTTTCAGTTAACCCCCTGACTGCCGAGAACGTACCAGGTTTATTTGCCCGTAACGAACGGGTTGTTACCGTTTATGACACACCGGTTGGCAAAATGGCCATTGTCTTAGTAGGCGCGACCATTGTCGCTAGTATCGACACCGTATGGGCCGGTACCGTCACGCCGCCGGCAGGTAAGCATGTCACTCACTGGCATTACGAAGACAACGAAGGGGTCTCGCTGGCGAAAGGGGAAGAGCTAGGTCAGTTCAAACTGGGCTCTACGATTGTTGTGTGTTTTGAACCCGACAAGGTCGAGTTTGCCGATCTGGCACTGGAGCAGGTAACGCGTTTAGGCCAACCTTTTGCGACCAAATTAACCGCACAAGCCGATTAATGGATCCGGTTAAAAAGAGCCTTATTACCCTTCATCTTGCAGTCGTTCTTCTGGGTGGAACCGGGCTCTTTTCAAATATCATCCCGCTTAGTGCCATCGATATTACGTTAGGCCGCAGCTTGTTTGCCTGCCTGGCACTATGCTTATTTGTCAGGGCTGGCAGAGAGCATTTACGCCTTGAACGGCGGCCTGATTATTTTATCGCTATCGGACTCGGTATGCTCATGGCCGCGCACTGGGCCACCTATTTTGCCTCAATGCAGTATGCCGGCGTCTCAGTAGGCATGATAGCCATGTTTACCTTTCCGGTGATCACCGTGCTCATGGAACCACTGTTCGAGAAAACCCGCCTGGCCTGGCAGGATATGCTTAGTGCCCTGGTGGTGGTGATAGGTATAGTACTGATTGTTCCTGAGGTATCCCTGGACAACGATGTGACGCTTGGCGTAGGACTGGGCATTATTTCTGCAGTCCTATACGCGGTGCGGAACTTATCGCTAAGAAAGTACTTTTCTCACTACAGCGGCGCGCGTTCGATGGCCTGGCAAACACTGATCATTGTTTTATGTCTGCTGCCGTTCAGCGAATTACCCCAAACCCAACAGGAAACCAGCGTGTGGTTGTTGTTGCTGTTGCTGGGTACCGCCTTTACCGCGTTACCACATGCTCTGGTTGCCAACAGCCTCGCTCACCTGCGGGCCAAGACCTTCTCACTGATAGCCTGTATGCAACCCTTTTACGGAGTTATCTTTGCCATTATTCTGCTTCACGAATCACCAGGCTGGCAAACCCTGTTAGGCGGAATTTTAGTGACCTCAGCGTCAATTTATGAAACAGTAAACACCCATAAATCAGCTTCTGCCACCAATGAGTAATCGTTATGTGGATCCTAGGTCATCGCGGCGCGAGCGCAGCAGCACCTGAAAATACCCTGGCCGCCTTTTCTCTGGCTATGGCACAACAGGCAACAGGCGTCGAGCTCGACGTCTATCAGGTTGAAGACGACATTATCATTATTCACGATCGTTGGTTAAACCGCACGACCACCGGCAAAGGCATGGTCACCAGTCATTCACTGTCTTACTTACGCAGTCTGGATGCCGGCAACGGACAAGTTATTCCTTTTCTGTCGGAGGTCTTCGAAACACTGCCAGCAAATGCGGTGTTGAATGTGGAAATTAAACATCTGAACAATGTGAACACCTGGCTGGAGAAAATACATCAGGGGTTGGCACAAACCGGATTCCCCGCTGAAAATCTGATTATTTCTTCTTTTAATCACCGCTGGATACGCCAGATTAAAGCCGCCTGGCCGGATGTACGCATTGGCGCTCTTACCGCAACGTATCCCGAAAATGGTTTGGGCTTTGCCAATGATCTGGACGCCTTTTCGTTACATATGGCACTGGATGTCGTAGATGAAGTTTACGTCAAGGAAGCCCGTGAGGCCGGTTTAAAAGTATTGGTTTATACCGTTGATTACCCGGAGGATATGCTGATGCTAAAAGCCTGGGGAGTCGATGGTATTTTTACCAACGTACCGGATATCGCGCGGGAAGTACTCTGCCGCTAGTTTAACGGTGATTACTGGCCAGATGCTGTGACACCACTTTGCCTTTGCAACAGCGGCATTTACGACACAACCGTAGGTTTAACCAGTGGCCCAGAATGATAAGGCCTGCGCCAAAAGCGATGGTGAAAGGCTCACCAGACTCGCCAAACATGTCTTTAAACCAGTAAATAGCGCCACCAGACAGTAATAGCAGTAGCGGGTAATACTTACCGTGGTATCGCACTGCACCACTAATAAGAGCCACACTACCGATCAAAATAGACAAACTTAAAATGGTCCGCTCAAACCAGGTTTGGCCAAACATACTCGAAGCCAGCAGTGGCAGCAATGGGATCGCCAGACAATGCAAAGCACACAGACTCGAGATCCAGATGCCAAGTCGGTCTAAAAATGTTGGATTGTCGATGGGTGATTGCATAACTACCTTACCTTCAGCTTGGATGTTATAATATAACATCTTGCACAATTTTCAAGATCCCATCGGCGATCTACCCGTAATTAGCCGTAAATTACGACGAATGACATGAGTTTGCTTATAAAGACTTGTACAAAAAGCGGTTAGTTGGGCGCGGCTACGCTTACCTGAGCATTATTGGTAGTGGCAAATTCGCGCTGCACTTCACCCGGCGCTGCAAAAAAGTCATGCATCGACTTAAGCGCGAAATGGCGATTGGCGGAGCTGCTGAGTTTGTTCAGCAAAAAGGCAATGGTGCCGGGATGAGGGTGAGCAATAATAATGACTTTCTGATGGGTTTTAGTGAGTGCCATCGCTCGCTGCCACTGCGTATTCATAAAATCTTCAGACTGTTCGTGATCGAGAAAAACATGCCGTCTGGCGTTAGGAATATCATTCTCGCTGGCAACCTGTTGGGCTACGGTAAAACGCGTGGTGCGGCTGTCCACAAAAAACAGCCCGCTTTTTTTGATCACATCCATCAACGGCTGCAACGCCTGACCTGAAGCCGTGAGCACGCTGCCCATATGGTTATTCACACCAATCGCGTAAGGTACCGATGTCAGCGCCGACTCAACAGTCTGGATAATTTCTTCTGCATACATCGAAGATGTTATTGCACCGGGCCCTAAAGGTTTGTTAGTACTAGCTTCCATAGGCAGGTGCAACATGACATCACGGGATTCGGCATGGGCACGTTCAGCTAATGACTGACCCTGTGGCGTATGGGGTAATATGGAAAAGGTCACTGATTTGGGTAACGCGAATGCCTGCTCATCGGTGGCGCGATAACCCATATCATCAATAATGATATATATCTCTGCAGGTTGGGCGTGCGGAGTTGAGCGACTGGCGGCCTTGGCTGGCAGACTACCCAGTAACCCTAATATCATTAAGCAATAAATACCGAGCTGTTTCAAAAGCGCACTAAGACCTGATTATTTTCTTTTGTTATGGGCGCTAGCATACCAGCCAGTAACCTAAACACCAATATGATTGCCCTTATCGGCATCTATACCGGCCTTGCCAAAACCATACGAATTTCCCAATGTTCGGCTAAATATCCAGCCACTGCAGTGGGTTAAGCGCCTTACCCTTATGACGAATCTCAAAATATAAATTAGGGGAGGACTGTCCCCCACTCTGGCCGAGTAGCGCCACGGTTTCCCCTTTGGCAACAGCGTCGCCGGCTGAGCGAAGCAATGCCTGATTATGCCCGTAAACCGACATATAACCATCGCCATGTTCTATGATGGTCACCAACCCAAAGCCTCTGAGCCAGTCAGAATAAATGACTCTACCGTGGGCGATGGCTTTTACGGCACTGCCTTCGCGACCGTCTATCATAATACCTTTCCAGCGTACCTGGCCCTGGCGGCGTTTACCAAACAACCGGCGCAGTGTGCCGCTGGCTGGTTTAAGCAGTTTACCTTTATCTTGGGATAAGCCGGTGAGCTCCTGCGGGATCTGGCTCGCCCTTTGGGCCCGTTCAATCGCCTCAACCAAGGCTTGCTCCGCTTCTCTGAGCTGAGCTATGCGACCTTCTTCAGTAGCTATTTTACTGCGTAATTTAACCAGTGTTTGCTGCCGGTCCTGTTGGCGGGCCACCAGCTCATTTTGCTGACGCTCCTGATCGCTCAGCAACGCGGTTAATTCCTGTGCCTTAACCTGCAACTGCGCATTAACCTGCTCCAGCTCGGTTACGCTGGCTTTAAATTGGGTGATCTCTTTCTGCCGGGCTTCATTAAGATATTTATAATAAGTGAGCACGCGTTCAAACCGGGCGGCATCTTCCTGGTAAAACACCATTTTGGCGTAATCATAATTGCCTGAGATAAAAGCGGTTCTGAGTTGTCCGCCCAGCAGTTCCTGCTGCTGCGCAATGGCTTGCTCAAGTTCATTACGTCTGTCGGTCAGCGTTTCTTGTTGGGCCCTGTTATCTACCAGCGCTGACTTCGTATTGTTAAGCCGTCTTGCCACGGCACCAATGTTTTTCTCTGACTCTTCGAGTACCGACTGCAGCTCTTCGGCATCCGCTTTATTGCCTTGCAGCGCTTGTTGGCGCGCTTTTAACTCTTCCTGCAATGCCGCGAGCTCCTGCTCCGCCTCTTCACTTTGTGCGAAAGCGGCTTCAGCAAACAACGCCCCATACAACAATGCCACCAGCACAAGGCTGGTGGCACAGGCTTTTAACAACACTGCAATTAATTGCATACCTCTATTTAAGACTTAAGTGTCATTATAGGTGTTCCTGTCATTTCTTCTGGCTGCTCCACGCCCATCAGGTGCAACATGGTAGGTGCTACGTCGCTGAGTGTGCCGCCCTTACGGGGCTCTGCATCACGGCCAAAGTAAATAAAGGGGACCGGTTCACTGGTATGGGCGGTGTGGGCCTGACCAGACTCATTGTCTACCATCTGCTCAGCATTACCGTGGTCAGCAGTGATCAGGCATTCGCCACCGGTTTTCTTCATGGCTTCAATCACCCGTCCGATAGATTTGTCTACCGCTTCACAGGCTTTCACTGCAGCATTGAAGTCGCCGGTATGGCCTACCATATCACCGTTAGGGTAGTTACAGATGATCACGTCAAACTTACCGGACTCAATGGCCCCAACCAGCTCGTCGGTGAGTTTTTCTGAGTTCATTTCCGGTTGTAAATCATAAGTCGCCACATCAGGTGATGGGATCAGAATACGTTCTTCGCCTTTGAATTCTTTCTCAACACCGCCAGAGAAGAAAAACGTCACGTGGGCATATTTTTCGGTTTCCGAAATACGCAACTGCGTTTTATTTTGCTTTTCTAACCACTCGCCTAATACGTTTACCAGCTTCTCAGACGGGAAGGCTACCGGTGCATCGAAGTCTGCAGAGTACTGGGTTAGCATCACAAAAGCCGAAAGTTCTGGTTTAACAGCCAGCTCAAAACCCTCAAAGCTCTTTTCTACAAATACCTGAGTTAACTGACGCGCGCGGTCAGCACGGAAATTCATAAAGATAATGGCATCACCATCTTCCACACTAACGCTGTCACCGATAACGGTTGGCGGCACAAATTCGTCGTTTTTACCGGCATCATAGGAGGCTTTTAACCCTGCTACGGCTGACTCGGCAGATGCTTCGCCTTTACCCTGGGTAATTAAATAGTAAGCTTTCTGCACCCGATCCCAACGCTTATCGCGGTCCATAGCAAAATAACGACCAATAATGGTTGCCGTTTTACCACAGCCAATTTCAGCAAATACCGCATCCGCTTTTTCAAGCGACGCTTCAGCACTTTGTGGTGGAGTATCACGACCGTCCAGGAAAGCGTGCAAGTACACTTTTTTCGCTCCACGGTGGGCAGCCATTTTCAGCGCCGCAAAAATATGGTCTTCGTGGCTGTGAACGCCACCGGGCGATAACAGCCCCATAATATGCACGGCTTTATCCTGACTCACTGCATCATCAATGGCTTTTACCAGCGTTGGGTTATGTTCAAATTCACCATCTGCAATAGACTTGGTGACTTTAGTAAAATCCTGATAAACCACACGACCAGCGCCCAGATTAACGTGACCCACTTCCGAATTACCCATTTGCCCTTCAGGTAACCCCACATCCAGCCCGGAGCCGCTAATGAGCGTGCTGGGGTAGTCTTTGGTTAAAGCATCCAGATTTGGCGTATTGGCGGCCAAAATGGCATTTTGATCTGCATCCTCACGATATCCCCAGCCATCGAGTACGATTAGTGCCAGTGTTTTCTTGGATTGCGTCATGGGTTCTCCTGTAAAAATGTCGTTGCCCTTATCAGGCGATGCTGTTCGGGTTAATTATCCACTTGCCCGGCTTATTATTAGGTACCGATATTGTCAGGCTTTGGATTGTTCCGTAGGGCGAGGCATACATTTATATTACCAAACCCTAGGGTGGAATGAAGAGGAGAAGTAGAAAAATACGTCAATCAGCTTAATTGATAATGTGAATTAACCGTCTGCAGTACAGTAATTTAGCCCTCACAGCGTTGTAATAACTGGGCTTCCTCTGCGCAAAGCTGGTTTCTGTTGTTTTTTTCTATATACTTTGCACTCTTTTTTTAACAAACCGATGCATTGGGAAGACGTAATGGATCAACTCATCGAATTTGCTGGCAACAATATTATACTGGCAGGGATCTGGCTAGCGCTGGTTGTTATGCTGGCTTACACCTATGTCAGTGGCCTGATTTCCCCTGTCAAAGAAGTCAGTGTGCACGAAATGACTTTGCTGATTAACCGTGAAGATGCAGTGGTTCTTGATACCCGCGCTGCCAATGACTTTAAGGCAGGTCATATCACTGGTGCCCGGCAAATCAAACCGGAAGAGGTTCGTGAAAAGAACTTCAGTAAGCTTGAAAAACTTAAAGACACGCCCATTATTGTTGTTTGTGCTATGGGTAACAGTGCGCGCGGCGTAGCCGCAGCCATGACCAAAGACGGTTTCAGCAAAGTGAACGTGTTAAAAGGCGGTATGAACGCCTGGTCTCAAGCTGGCTTACCCGTTGCTAAATAATCAACTACAAGGCCGCTATTGTGAGTAAAGTCGAAATCTACACCAAAGCTTATTGCCCATTTTGCACCAGGGCTAAGTCCCTGCTACAGCATAAAGGTGTTGAATACACCGAATATGCCATCGATGCGGAACCGGCTTTGCGCGATGTTATGATTGAGCGCGCAAACGGCGGTTACACAGTGCCGCAAATATTCATTAACGACCAGCATATCGGCGGTTGTGATGATATGTTTGCCCTGGAACGACAGCAAGAGCTCGATCCACTGCTGGCCAGCTAATTATTCTTATAAAATTTAAAATTACACTTAGGTAAAAACATGTCTGAAGAAAATCAAAGCAATCAAGAAAACGCCGCTGCCGGCCAGGGTCAAGCGCCTCAGTTCAATATCCAGCGTATTTACACAAAAGACATTTCTTTTGAATCGCCCAATGCGCCGGGCATTTTCACCAAAGAGTGGAAGCCAGAAATCAAACTGGACATTGATACCTCTACTGACAAGCTCGATGGCAACCTGTTTGAAGTCGTACTGTCGGTGACTGTTACGGCAACCATGGGCGAAGAAACGGCTTTCCTGTGTGAAGTAGAACAAGCTGGTATTTTCATGATTGGCGACATGCCAGAGCAAAATAAAGCGCACATGCTGGGCTCTTTCTGCCCGAATACCTTATTCCCGTATGCCCGCGAAACCATTTCCAACCTGGTTAACCGTGGTACCTTCCCGCCATTAAACCTGGCACCAGTAAACTTCGACGCGATCTTTGCTGCTTACATGCAAAAACGCGCTCAGGAAGCACAAGCATCTCAGCAACAGCTGGACGCCTAAGCCGCCTATGAATGACGCGTCGGTAACCGTTCTTGGAGCAGGGTCCTATGGCACTGCTCTGGCTATTTGTTTAGCCCGCAATAATACGCCCACAGTGATATGGGGCAGAGATACTGCGAAATTAGCCGCCATGGCAGATAGCCGCCAGAACGAACGGTATCTGCCCGGCGCACCGTTCCCCGATGCGCTCTCAGTTGAAAGCGATTTGGCCACTGCTGTTGCGCAAAGTCGCGACATTTTAGTGGTGGTGCCAAGCCATGCCTTTAAAGGCATGCTGGAACAACTGGCGCCACTACTGAACGACGCTCATCGCATTGTATGGGCAACCAAGGGCCTCGAGCCTGGTACTGGCCGGTTGTTAAAAGAAGTGGCTCTGGAAGTACTTGGCGAGCGCTATCCGCTGGCCGTGCTGTCCGGTCCGACCTTCGCTAAAGAAATGGCGGCGGGATTGCCCACGGCTATCTCCCTGTCTTCCACTGACGATGAGTTTATCGATGCGATGGCCGCTAAGCTCCATTGCGCCCGCTCATTTCGGGTGTATAAAAACCCTGATTTCACTGGTGTTCAACTTGGCGGCGCGGTTAAAAACGTTATCGCGATTGGTGCCGGACTGGCCGATGGGCTGGGTTTTGGTGCCAATGCCCGAACTGCGTTAATTACCCGCGGATTGGCTGAACTTACCCGTTTGGGCGTTCAGGCCGGCGCTCAGCCAGAAACCTTTATGGGAATGGCCGGGTTAGGCGATCTGGTGCTTACCTGTACCGACAACCAATCCCGTAATCGCCGCTTTGGTCTTGCTTTAGGCAAAGGTACGTCGGTTGATAACGCCATAAGCGAAATTGGTCAGGTAGTTGAAGGTTATCGTAACACTGAGGAAGTGGTTATTCTGGCCCGCAGGCTCGGTGTTGAAATGCCCATCTGTGAACAGATTTATGCTGTGCTTTACGAGGGTAAATCGCCCAAAGAAGCCGCTCTGGCCTTACTAGGCAGAGAGCTTAAGTCTGAATAACAAGCATTGGCTTGTTATTCATGCCGGAATTGCGAAGCAATATCCGCTAGCCCCTTAAATTATCTGATCAACTAAACAGGCTCTAGCCTGTTATTCACCTACCGCGCGCCTTCATAACCAAACTGTCGCCACGACTCATAAACAAAAACCGAAACCGCATTAGACAGATTCATACTGCGACTGTCTGGCAGCATGGGTATGCGCACTCGTTGCGCCGGCGGTAGAGCATCAATGATATCGTCGGGTAATCCTCGTGTTTCCGGGCCAAACAGTAAGGCGTCCCCTTTTTGGTACTCAACATCCGAGTGAAAGGCTTTGCCTTTGGTTGTGCAGGCAAATACCCGGGTTGGTTTACGCTCTGCCAGAAACGTTTCAAAACTAGCGTAACGCTTTACGTCTGCAAACTCATGGTAGTCCAGCCCGGCCCGGCGTACTCTTTTATCATCCCAGTCGAAACCCAGTGGCTCTATGAGATGCAACGCATAACCGGTATTCGCGCACAAGCGAATAATATTACCGGTATTCGGCGGAATTTCAGGTTGGTATAACACAATATCTAACATGGCAATTCACTGTTCACTAAGTCGGGATGCATTATGAAAGGTTTCACTCAGCCGGTCAAAACTAGCCGGCAAAGAAGTCCAGTATGCGGGTCATAACCGGTTGGCGGATGGCATCTCGCTCGATTAGGATCTCGTGACGGGCCCCGGCCACCGCAATGTATTCTGCATTGGCAAAACTGGCCGCCACCCGCTGCTGTCGTTTGTTATCAACCACGGTGTCTTCGGTGGCACTGAACACCAGGGCAGGCAATGTAATTTGCTGCGCATGTTGTTCCACCTTCCACATGGCCGCGCTGGCCGCGGCAAGCCATTGCGGTGTCACGCCGCCTAGCTGAATCTCGGGCTGTTCAGCGTACAGGTTTCTGAATAACTGATACCGTATCTCACTACTGGTAAGCCGGTTAACCATAAAATCATCGACATGATAATCGCGCTGACCAAAGAAATAGCCCGAACTCCCCGGCAGCAGCCAGTTAGCACAGCGGTTAACCCCGATTAATACTTTAGCCAGCCACTCGGGTAAAGCCGGACGAATCCCAAACATGGGCGAACCAAATACCACCCGATTAAACTGGGCAGGCCGTTGCAGGATGGTTAGCGCACCAATGGCCGAGCCCATGGAATGGCAGAGCAGATTTAACGCCCCGCGCTGCTGTGGGGTAACAATCTCGTCGATAAAGTGGCACATGTCATCCACGTAGTGCTGAAAATCGTCGATATATCCCTGATGAGGATTAACCGTCATACGGCCAGACAGCCCCTGCCCCCGGTGATCCAGCACAAATACCGCAAAACCGTTGCGGTAAAGCTCATAAATCACTTCTTTATATTTAAGCAGTGATTCAATGCGGCCAGAGCTGATAAGCACCGATTGCCTGGCTTGCTCGGGAACACAGTAGGCATAACTAACTCTGATATCACCGTTTCCCTGAAAACTTCCCTGGGTCACATGTTCATGCCAGAACGGCGCAATGTAATCTGAGAATTGTTGTTCTAACCGGGATTCGGTACACAGGTACCAGTTATGCTCTGTCATAGGATTTACAGCGATGTTGCCAAATGGTGTTCAGCTTGAATTAATCCCCCCCTGATGGCAATGTAATTTTGGCAATCGCTACATTTACGAAAAAGGAAAATCGAATGAACAAAGCAATCAGGATGCTGGGGATAGGCGCGTTTATAGCGTTTTGTAGCGCTGCATGGGCAGGCACCCAACCGCCGCGACAAGCCCCATAATATCTACCGATGATATTGCGCTGGCCGAATCCAATTTAATTGTGCGTATTGATCCTAAATACCCCTCTCAGGCGGCCCGCGACGGCCTTGAAGGTTGGGTTATGCTGTCTTACAACATCGATAAGCACGGCAGCGTTAGCGATATTACGGTGCTCGACGCCAGCCCCAAATAGATCTTCGACCGCGAGGCTCGCAGGGCACTGGCCAAATGGCGCTATAAACCCGCCGTTACAGGCGGCAAGGCACAGGCTGAGCCCGGCGTAATGGTGTTACTGGAGTTTCGCCTCAGCGACTAAATGGCGGTCATTACTTACCGTAATCCGGCACCAGACGCTGGTGACCGGCATCGCTGAACAAGGGTGAAGTGACCACCAGATCTGCCGTTGCCGGGGTACAGGCAACCGGAACATTCCATACAGAACACAATCTCAGCAACGCTTTCACATCCGGGTCATGAGGTGCCGGATTCAGTGGATCCCAAAAGAAAAACAGCGCATCAAGCTTTCCCTCTGCAATCAGTGCACCTATCTGCTGATCACCGCCAAGTGGTCCACTTTTATAACGGTGAACTTCCAATCCGGTCTCATCACTTATCAACTTTCCCGTGGTACCGGTTGCCACCAGTTTGAAAGGTGCTAACAGAGGCTGATGATTTTTGACCCATTGGAGTAATTCGGCTTTTTTATGGTCATGGGCGACCAGAGCAACAGTGCGGGCTGTCATGCTATTTCCTGTTTTTATTTTGTATGACTTTTGGCGAACTATGGCAAATCCTGCTACATCCGGCAAGAAATTCAAAATAAATTGTTGAAAAACCGTCATCCCAGCCACTTTTATTAAATATTTATACAAAATTATTGCATAAATATTCCAGAATTGTATCATTGGCAGTTATTAAGATTCCGCATAGTGTTTGTGCCTGACTACACTAACAATGTAGCGGACGAAAATGACAGGATTAGGACATGAATATTAAAACCAACCGACATCACGTTGCGGTTGCCTCAAACCAGTTTAGCTCTCCCCTGGCTGGCTACACTATGCAGTGCAAATGGCGACGATGGGGAACATCAACGCCGAAGAAGTAATGCACTAGTATGCGTAGCGCACTTTTTGCCTTTGTGGTTTTAATCGGCCTGCTCACAAGCACCAACACAAAGGTAAAAAGTGTTTTTTTAATTTTGTAACCCATCAATTTCAAACGATCAGATTATGTTTAACGTAGCAGTGATAGGCGCCAGCGGCTATACCGGGGCGCAGTTAGTGAGTTTAATTACCGGACATTCACACATGACTTTGCAGCATGTTTTGGTGTCTGAGAACAGTCAGGACGCAGGCAAAACCATCGCCCAGTTGCACGGTAACCTGGCGCACCTGACCCAACATGTACTTGAGCCCCTGGCCCCTCATCGTCTGGCCGAACTGGCCAATAGTATGGACGCCATTTTTCTGGCCACGCCCCATGAAGCCAGCCACGACTGGATGGCCGAATTATCATCAGGAAAGGCCAAAGTATTCGATTTGTCAGGCGCATTTCGTCTGAAAGACACCGAGGTATTCGCCAGTTATTATGGCTTTCCTCACACCTCAGAAGCCTGCCTGGAGCAAGCTGTGTATGGTCTGGCTGAATATAACAGTAAGGCAATTGCACAAGCGGATATCGTTGCGGTGCCCGGTTGTTACCCTACCGCTTCGCTGTTAGCGTTAAAGCCATTGTTCGATGCCGGTGTTCTGGATGAGTCAGTCCGCCCTATTATTAATGCCGTCTCCGGCGTTAGCGGCGCCGGCCGCAAGGCCAACCTGGGCACCAGTTTCTATGAAGTCAGTCTGCAGGCTTATGGGGTGCTTGGGCATCGTCATACGCCGGAAATCGAACTCCACCTGGGTACGCCGGTAATCTTCACGCCGCATCTGGGTAATTTCAAACGGGGCATCCTGGCTACCGTTACCGTTAAACTTAAGCAAGGCACCAGCCAAACTGCACTGGATAATCTATATAGCGAAGTGTATGGTGAGCAGCCTGTTGTGCGTTTGCGCGAAAGTTTCCCGAAAATTGATGACGTTGCGTTTACGCCCTATTGTGATTTGCACTGGAAGGTAGATGAACAATCCGGTTACGCGGTCATTACCAGTGCCATCGATAATGTAATGAAAGGTGCGGCCTCCCAGGCCATGCAGTGTGCCAATTTAGCGCTGGGATATCCGGCGACCGAGGGATTGATCAATGGCTGACGTTAAATCGCCGGTTGTTATTAAAGTGGGTGGCGCTCTGCTGGAAAATCCACAGATTGCAGGCCAGTTATTATCTGAGATCAAAACACTGCAAAGCCAGCGTCCGGTAATATTGGTCCATGGTGGTGGTCCATTGGTTGAAACGCTGCTGGCAGCCATGCAACTCACCAGTACCAAGATTGATGGACTGCGAGTGACACCCGACGAGCAAATGCCTTATGTTTGCGGCGCATTGGCTGGCAGTGCCAACAAAAGCTTATGCGGTCTGGCGATAGGTGCGGGTATTACCCCCGTTGGCTTGTCCTTGCTGGACGGCGGTATTACTCATTGTACAGTACTCAACGAAAAATACGGTGCCGTGGGTGTACCGGCAGCCGGAAAACCCGAACTGCTCAACCAATTGCTTAGCGCTGGCTTCCTGCCGGTGATTAGTTCTATTGGCAGTAACACCGACGGACGCCTGCTTAATGTCAATGCCGATCAGGCCGCCACAGTGATTGCAGAACTCATGGGCGGCGACCTGTTATTGTTATCAAACGTAGACGGCGTTCTCGATGCTGACAAACAGCTTATTCATGAGCTCGGGCAGTCACGTTTCGATGATGAGGTGGCAAAGGGCGTGATCAAAGACGGCATGTTGGTTAAAGTGGCTGCGGCAATGCAAGCTGCCACCGAACTGGCTAAGCCGGTAACCATTGCTAACTGGTCAGCGCCGCTGACAGCAATATTAAATAATCAATCCGGAACACGCGTAATTCCGGCCTCCCAGACATCTGGAGTATAAAATGAAGCAGGATTTATTGACGTTTGCTAAGTGGACACCAGAGCAAATGCAGGCGCTATTGTCATTAGCGGTACAAATTAAACAGGCACCCCAGGCTTATTCTCAAGCCCTGGCCGGTAAGTCAATTGTTGCCCTGTTTGAGAAACCGTCGCTGCGTACGCGCGTGAGCTTTGACATAGGTATTAACCGTTTAGGTGGCCATATGGTTTACTTAGACAGTCAGTCTAACAAACTGGCCGGTCGTGAGGACTCGGTAGATGTTGCCGCGAACCTGGCCTGTTGGGCCGATGCGATCGTCGCCCGGGTCTACTCACACAGCACGCTGGAAACCTTTGCCGAAGCGGCCAAGGTACCGGTGATTAATGCGCTGTGCGACAAGTATCATCCTTGTCAGGGCTTGGCCGACTACCTCACTTTATTCGAAAAGTTTGGTAGCTGCGAAGGCCTTACAATGGCCTACGTCGGCGATGGCAATAATGTCACGCATTCACTGCTGATTGTTGGCGCGTTGCTGGGCTGCCATCAGGTAGTGGTAACGCCGGAAGGCCATGAAGCAGCACCAGAAATGGTGGCTCAGGCCAAAGCAATTGCCGAACAGACCGGTGTGAAAATTATTGAGTCAAATGACGTTGCCGCTGCCAAAGGCGCCAACGTGATTTATACCGATACCTGGTTATCAATGGGCGACGATACGCCACTTGAAGCCATTAAAGAGAAATTTATGCCGTATCAGGTTAACGAGGCCTTAATGGAACTGACTGGTGCAACCCATGTATTGCATTGTCAGCCAGCCCACCGTGACCTGGAAATTACCGGCAGTCTGATGGACAGCGACGCCTCGCTGTTAATGCAACAGGCTGAAAACCGGATGCACGGCCAAAACGCAATTTTAACCCATTTACTTGGAGCCTAGTCAGGACACTCATTATGCGCAAAATCAATAAAGTTGTGCTTGCCTATTCAGGCGGTTTAGACACATCAGCCATCATTCCATGGTTAAAAGAAAACTATGACTGTGAAGTTGTCGCGTTTGCGGCAGACGTTGGTCAGGGTGACGAAGAGTTAGAAGGCTTAAAAGAAAAAGCCATCGCCACGGGTGCCAGCGAATGCTACATCGTGGATTTAAAAGAAGAATTCGTTAAAGAATATATATTCCCAACCATTACTACCGGTGCCGTATACGAAGGTGAATACCTGTTAGGTACGTCGATGGCGCGCCCGGTTATTGCCAAAGCGCAGGTAGAGATTGCCCGTAAAGTTGGTGCCGATGCATTGTGTCACGGTTGTACCGGTAAAGGTAACGACCAGGTGCGCTTTGAAGGGGCGTTTAACGCCTTAGCACCAGACCTGACAGTTATCGCGCCATGGCGTGAGTGGGACATGGTATCACGCGAAGATCTGCTGGCTTACTTAGCCGAGCGTGACATCAAGACCACCGCATCTGCCACCAAAATCTATAGCCGTGATGCCAACGCCTGGCACATCTCTCACGAAGGTGGTGAACTGGAAGATCCGTGGTGTGAACCAAGCAAGCAGGTTTGGACCATGACCGTTGATCCGGAAGAAGCGCCGGATCAGGCAGAGCGTATTAACCTGAAGTTTAACGAAGGTGCACTGACTCACGTAAACGGCGAGGAAGTCTCCCCTTACGAAGGCCTGGTTGCGCTTAACACGCTGGCAGCAGCGCACGGTGTAGGCCGTATCGATATCGTTGAAAACCGCCTGGTGGGCATGAAGTCACGTGGTTGTTATGAAACCCCGGGAGGCACCGTTCTGCTGAAAGCCTATAAAGCGCTGGAAACCATGGTACTGGACAAAGCGTCACTGAAATACCGTGAACAGCTGGCACTGGAATTTTCTCATGTCATGTACGATGGCCGTTGGTTTACCCCGCTGAGTGATGCGCTGATTGCCGGCGCGGCCTCTTTTGCCAAATACGTCACCGGCGAAATCGTGGTTAAGCTCTATAAAGGTCAGGCTACCGTCACTCAGCGTCAGTCGCCTAACAGCCTGTACTCTGAAGACTTTGCCACCTTTGGTGCCGATGATGTTTACGACCAGAAACACGCCGAAGGCTTTATCCGTCTGTTTAGCTTATCAAGCCGTATTGCGGCCTTGAAAAAGCAGGGAGAGTAATCATGGCATTGTGGGGAGGCCGGTTCGCTGCCGGCAGCAGTAACATGTTTCGCCAGGTTAACGATTCATTACCGTTTGACCAGGCCATGGCCGCGCAGGATATGGAAGGCTCCATCGTATGGTCGCGCGCACTGGCTAAAGCCGGTGTACTGACCGCCGAGGAACAGCAGCAACTGGAAGCGGCACTTAGCGACTTAAAAGCCCAGGCAGAAGCCGGTGAAATTGACTTTAACGCCAGTGGCGAAGAAGACATTCATAGCTTTGTAGAAGCCGCGCTAATCGACAAACTCGGCGATGTGGGGCGTAAGCTGCACACCGGCCGAAGCCGTAACGATCAGGTCGCAACCGATTTCCGTTTGTGGTGCCGCACCCACATTGAATCATTGAAAACCGATGTTACGGCGGTAGTACGCAGCTTGCTGCATACCGCCAGTCGTCACCAACAAGCGATCATTCCGGGCTATACGCATTTACAGCGGGCTCAACCAATTCGCTTTCCCCACTGGTGCCTGGCTTACGTAGAAATGTTTAAGCGTGACTTAAGCCGCTTAAACGACCTGCATGCGCGCATGAATCAGTGCCCATTAGGCTCTGGTGCATTGGCTGGTACGACTTATCCGGTAGACCGTGACGAAATTGCCGATCAGCTGGGCTTTACCAGCTCGTGCCTGAACAGTCTGGATGCCGTATCAGACCGTGATTTCGTACTGGAGCTGTTATTTACCGCCAGCACCAGCATGATGCATTTATCCCGTCTGGCCGAAGACTTAATCTTTTATAACTCCGGCGAAGCGGGCTTTTTGCAACTGGGCGACAGTGTGACCTCTGGTTCATCGCTGATGCCGCAAAAGAAAAACCCGGACGCACTGGAATTACTGCGTGGTAAATGTGGTCGTGTATTTGGTCACTTGCAAGCGTTGCTGGTTACCATGAAAGGCCTGCCTCTTGCGTATAACAAAGACATGCAGGAAGACAAAGAAGGCGCGTTTGATGCGGTTAACCAGTGGCATTGCTGCTTGTGTATCGCTTGCGAAGTGCTCGATAGCCTGGCGCTCAATGAAGAACGCTGCCGCATTGCTGCTGCACAGGGGTATTCAAACGCCACTGAACTGGCTGATTACCTGGTAGGTAAAGGCATTCCGTTCAGAACCGCTCATGATATCTCCGGCCAGGTGGTATTGCTGGCGCTGGAGCAGAATGCCCCCATTGAAGATTTATCAATCACCCAACTGCAATCGGTATGCAGTGATATTGACGAAGATGTTTACCCGGTTTTACAGCTCGAATATGGCGTGGACAAACGCAATATTCTGGGCGGAACCAGTGCCGAAACCGTTACCAAGGCACTGTATGAAGAACTGGAAAAACTGGATAAGTTAGGATAATTACCAATGGTGCTATCGCATCACGAAAGTATCGGACTGTTCAGAAGCTCGGCGCCTTACATCAATGCACACCGGGGTAAAACCTTTGTGCTGATGTTTGGTGGCGAAGCCATTGAAGACGACAACTTTCCCAATATTATTCAGGATATCGCCCTGCTCAGTAGCCTTGGCGTTCGCCTTGTGCTGGTGCATGGGGCGCGTCCGCAAATTGATCAACGGGTGGCACTGCGCAAAACTGAAGCTCGCTTTAGTCACGACGTGCGTATCACCGATAAAGAAACCCTGGAGTGCGTGAAAGACGCGGCCGGTTCCGTACGTTGTCACATTGAAGCCCTGCTCACCATGGGGTTGCCTAATTCCCCCATGCACGGTGCGCACATTCGTGTCTGTACTGGTAACCTGGTGGTGGCTAAGCCCATGGGGGTACTCGACGGTATCGATTTTGAAAATACCGGTCAGGTGCGTCGTATCGACACCACGGGGATCAACGATCACCTCAACGACGGCTCTATCGTGCTGCTGTCGCCAATGGGCTACTCTTCTACCGGCGAAGTATTTAATCTGTCTCATGAAGATGTGGCAACCCAGGCCGCCATTGCGCTGGAAGCCGATAAGTTAGTGGTATTTTCCAACTATTCGGGCATTTTCCGCAAAGACGGCAAACTCATCCGCACCATTGAGCGTAACCTGCTTGAGCAATTACACCGTGACGATGAGTTAATGACCGAACCCACTGTTATCCGCGCGCTGACTACCAGCGTTGCCGCCGGAATTCCGCGCGCTCACTGTGTCAGTTACGAAACAGACGGTGCACTGCTGCAGGAGCTGTTTACCCGGGATGGTGCCGGTTCACTGGTGATGGAAAACCATTACGAACAGCTCCGCGAAGCCACCATCGATGATGTAGGCGGCATTCTGAATCTCATCAAGCCGCTGGAAGAAAGTGGCGTGCTGGTAAAACGTTCCCGCGAACGTTTAGAGAATGAAATTCATCAGTTTATCGTTATAGAACGGGACGGTATGATCATCGCCTGTGCTGCCCTTTATCTGTATCCTGATGACGGTTCTGCTGAGCTTGCCTGCGTGGCCACACATTCCGATTATCGCGGTAAAAACCGTGGCGAACGTATTCTCGATGAAGTGCGCGAACGCGCCATTGCGGCCGGGATCCAGCGTCTGTTTGTGCTGACCACGGTTACCGGTCACTGGTTTCTGGATCAGGGTTTCAAGGCGGCAGACGTGGACGCATTACCGGCGCAAAAGAAAGAACTGTATAACTTCCAGCGTAAATCAAAAGTCTATACCCTCGATTTATAGCTGTAGCCTGCACTGTAGCCGGGCTCCCCGGTTGCAGTGGCAGTATCCCGGAGGGATCCCCACGAATTTAATTTCATGGACTTCCGGCCCAGGCCCTTCAGCTATGGAGCTGTACCATTATGAGTGCAGCTATCCACTGTCCTATGGTAAACCGTATTCGGCAAGCGACAGCCCTGAGTCCAAGGTAATGGAATGATAGTGTGCGTCTTGTCTCTGTATTGGCTTGGAATCGTCGATGCTTGTTCGAAGAAACGAGCACCATACCCAGTAATATAGCCTCGAGTGATGCTAACGTAGTCAGCAATAGCAGTATTGTTAGGCGCTCCTTTTTCACGCTTTTGCTCTGTTCATAGCCAAGCCCGAACTTGGTACTTTTCATGTCTCTGAAGCCTTTTTTAATTTGTATGCGCTGGCGATAAATAGCCACAACTTGTTTCGATAAGCTTCGGTGAGAAGCCAGTGATGTGGCTAACAGCCTCGGGGCTTTTGCTCCTTGTGCGTGGGTTTTCGAATGCTTAGATGCCTTGCGTGTACCATCTGGATTTAAAGCGTGGCGTCCTTTCGTTTTCTGTTTAAAGAGAATAAGCGTGCAGGTAAAGGGGTTGCTTCTTACTATTTGGCTGTTATCAAAACGCTTCGCCCGACAGGTCGCTTGAGCGTAGAGGTGACGAATACACTGCCAAGTATTACCGCTGTTGGGCGAATAAAAATAGTTGGCATATAGATGCAAATATAAACTGAGTTTCACTTAACAAATGCGGGTTTGAAAGCAAACGGTCAGCACGTTTAATCCGATGTTTTTCAAAGGCTTTAGTATTAATGCCACGACCTATGCTCGTTACTGTCGCAGCGTTTCCATTAAGCAGGCTTTTCACGCACGCCATTACCGCGGTTAGTCGCGCTTTTATGCCAGGTAGTTAAACAGTTCCATAAATACCTCAGGGTCAGCGTACATTTATCGAACGATTACTGTACGCTGACCATTTTACATTAAACTTTTTGTAGAACTATTTTGACAGTTGCCCCAACGAATGTTAATAACTCCGTTTCTAAAGATCAACTTTAAAACGGACGTTTACCAAATGGACTCAGTATCAAAAGCGCTTTTAATAACGATCTTACTCCTCGGCGCATTATCAACAAATGTTGCCTTTTCTCAAGACTTACAAGTCTTCGCCTGCGATGATTGTAGTTTTTCGGAAGCGAAACAAATTGCATCACAAAACGCACCTGACAACGCTTGCGAATCAGATGGTTTTGGCGGTGGACCTAATTTTTGCCCTCCAGTATCGCAAACCATAATAGTGGCGAAGTTTTCAAACTCCTCTGCTTGGAAATTTGAAGTAATAACCAATAAAGATTCAAATGGTCAGGAGTTCTACCAAGTTTATGAATTAGCGCCTTCACCTGAAGAGAGTGACTTGATCCAGGATTTCTTTACTCTTTATAACGATTTCGATTTATCTGCGGCCACTGTTAGTCATTATGATTATAGCAATGCGATGGAATCCCCGGAAAGTTACCCGATGAATGATGTTGCCAATGTTGATGGAATGGAGACCTGTGACTCCCCTCATCCAACTGACTACTTTAGAAATGTAAATACCCGCTCTACGATGAAGACTGATCTTGCTGGAGCGATTGAGCAACACATGGCTGGCCAGACTTCCGTTGAATATCAATCAGAAGCTTTACCGAATGGTGGAGGATTTTCGATAGGGAAAGGATCCATAGGAGCATCAGTTTCTCTACAGTATTCAGAACGAAAAATCATCGTAACAAAATGGTATAACGGACAGAATTACCTGGCATTTAATGTATTCCTTAAAGCACAATTTGATCCAGGTTCTCAGAAGTATTTAGCAAAGGTTGCGTTAGGTTTAAGTAAAATTCACTCAAAAATCGATGGAATACAAGCCGATGAGCTGCTAGGTGATACTGGCAGCTCTTACATCAGCGACACTGAGGGTGCTGAGCTATCTCCCTGTACTATTGAGTATATCAGAAAAAAAGGTGAAAAAGTCGAAGATACAAGCTCGCCCTCTGGTTCTGGTACAAAAGAAGACCCTTTTGTCGGCGGCTCAAACCACCCCTCATGGGCTATTTGCAGGGAAACCTATGCTGTACAGACATGTTCAACACCAGCTGAGGGGCAACAGACTTGTACCAATGCAAACATTACCTTTTTAACAGCTTGTAGCGCTATGAATAATTAACGCCTTAGTTTATTGTTTAAGGCGTCGATAAACTCAGCACTTTAAAAAATTCAAGGGGGTAGAGTTTGAGGGAACCCCACGATTTTAATTTCATACGCTTCCAGCCCAGGCTGCGTCTATTAGGTAGCTGCACCACCTGAGTGCAGCTTTCCAATGTCCTATGGTAAACCGTATTCGGCAAGCGACAGTTCCGAGTCCAAGGTAATGGAATGACAGCACGCTTCTAGTTTAGGTATTGGCTTGGAATTGACGATGCTTGTTCGAAGAAACGAGCACCATACCCAGTAAAATAGCAACCAGTGATGCTAACGTAGTCAGCAATACCAGTATTGTTAGGCGCTGCTTTTTCACGCTTTTGTTCTGTTCTTAGCCAAGCCCGAACTTGGTGCTTTTCATATCTCTGAAGCCCTCTTCAATTTGCATGCGTTGGCGATAAATAGCCACAACTTGTTTCGATAAGCATCGGTGAGAAGCCAGTGATGCCTAGCGTGTACCATCTGGATTTGAAGCGTGGCGTCCTTTCGTTTTCTGTTTAAAGAGAATAAGCGTGCAGGTAAAGGGGTTGCTCCTTACTATTTGGCTGTTATCAAAACGCTTCGCCCGACAGGTCTCTTGAGCGAAAAGGTGACGAATACACTGCCAAGTATTACCCCTGTTGAGCGAATAAAAATGCGGTTTACGAACCCGCCCGACAAAATACCCCTCTTTCATATTGTTAAGAGTTCGTTATAATCGGCTTAAACTGGTTAGACCAGAAGGTCATCTATGCTGTCTCCCCACGCTGTCACTATCGAGTGTACAGACGATGTCTGTTTATCAGGCTTACTCTATAAGCCCTTAGCGGCGCCCCTTGCGACCGTTATGATTGCACCGGCAACCGGTATAAAACAGGGCTTTTATACTCGTTTCGCCACCTTCCTGGCGGAACAGGGCATTGCCGTGCTCACCTTTGATAACCGCGGCATCGGCGATTCGCCGAAAACCCGCCGGGTGATGCGCGAAACCCGCTTGCAGGACTGGGGCCAGAAAGATATGCCGGCGGCGCTGGCTTTTCTGCAACAGCAATTCCCAGCCCGGCCCACCCACT
>OJDQ01000296.1_pt1 | contig 24400 bp, 19 predicted proteins | sample 1592851 | NCBI WGS metagenome assembly OJDQ01 (sample SAMN05416774, study PRJEB24817) | seawater metagenome | isolation source: Sea water | place: Canada:Atlantic | collected 2013-07 | reverse complement strand
ATCTATTGGTGATGAGTGCTGATTTTAGGCTAAACTGAACTCCGAAACTTGAGTATATATACACCTTCATTTGCTGACTTATAGATATACGGGCCAAGCCCTACCACGAATGATAACCACCTACTGGAGTAGGGGTGGTTTAGGGCTGAAAACAAAATGCCAGGTCGGTTTGTCAGATCAAGAACAGGTATAAAACCGGAGAGTAAATTGTGCTGCAAACTCAAGGTTTGCTCATTTGATCAAATCAGAAAGGGATCACCGAAACGAGCTAATCAAATGATCAAACCCGTTCGGTGGGGTTGGGACTGTTGTTACGTTAAACCTCAGGCAAGGCTCAGCGCGGTTTTTCGTTGACCCGGTAAGCCAACTGCCGGCGGGTAACGCCAAGATATTGCGCCGCATGAGTCAGGTTACCTTTCGCTTTTCTTACGGCGGCCTCGAACAGTTGCTGTTCGTGGCTGGCTAAATCAAACTCGCCTTGCTCAAGCAGCTTATCGTAAAACTGGGTATCCATTTCCGGTATTGCACTGAGCGGCTTAACCAGCCCTTGCTCATCAACTTCACTAATACGTTCCTGGGTATCCGCTAAATCCGGCGGGCTGACAAACAAATGCTCCAACTCAATTAAGCCGCCATCCGTTGCCAGCAGTACACCGCGTTCAATCACGTTTTCCAGCTCGCGCACATTGCCCGGCCATTCATAGCGTGTCAGCACCTGCATTGACTGGCCTGACAATCCTGTCAGGCGCTTTTGGTAGCTGGCAGAAAAGCGCTCTATCATGGCGTTGCAAAGGATAAGAATGTCTCCCCGTCGTTCTCTTAAAGGCGGAATATTGACCGGGTAGGTGGCAATTCGGTAGTACAGATCGGCCCGAAACTGACTCTCTTTAATGGCTTGCTGAAGGTCCACATTGGTGGCTGCCACCAGGCGCACATTGACTTTGCGCACCTCATCATCGCCGAGTCGTTCTACTTCACCGGTTTGTAATACCCGCAGGAGTTTAACCTGCGCCGATAAAGGCAAATCACCTAACTCATCCAAAAACAAGGTACCGCCATCGGCGCGCTCAAAGCGCCCTGGGCGGGATTCCTGAGCGCCAGTATAGGCCCCTTTTTTCACCCCAAAGAGTTCCGCTTCAATCAATTCATGGGGAATTGCCCCGCAGTTGACGGCAATAAAAGGCTTTTCGCTGCGACTGCTGTGCTCATGTAACCAACGGGCAAAGACCTCTTTACCCACGCCAGTCTCGCCAAGCAACAGCACGTTAATTGGCGAATCCGCCGCTCGCTTCAGCAAGTTCAGGGCACTGGTAAATTCGGGCGAGGCGCCCACCAGGCCATCGGTATCATATTTTACCTGACGCTTACCACGCAGCTGGCTAAGTTCTTTTTCGATTTCCCGTAATGACGGGCTGAGCGGATCGTCACGAAATAATTCAATATAGTTCTCATCATCCCAGCAGTCTGCGGGTTTGCCTACAATCTTGCAGTGATGATCGCCCTTACACATGCATTCAATTTCTTTAAACACAATAAAACGGCGGAAAAAGCGGCTGGTATAGCCTGACGCATATCCCACTATAGTCCAGCAGGCAGCTTCTTCAGATAAGCCCAGCGACTGCAAATGCGCTTCGGCTTCCCAGGAGTTCTCAACGATGACTTCGCCAAAAAACCGCCCGGTTTCCCAGTCGATTTCAGCTTCGGTGATGTGCGAGCGCACGTGCCCTTCAAAGGCATGCAGCTCAGGCCCAATGCGAAACACATCGTAGTTATTTTTGTTATCTGCCAGCTTGTGGGCCAGGTCGGCATCCTGCTCGCCAGCAACAAAACCAATACGGATGAGCATCCGCTTGGCGGACTCTGCGTCAAGGTAATCAAATAACTTGGTGCGCATTTCCATCAGCGCTTTGGCATGAAATAACAACAAACGGCTTTCGCCCAGCCAGATCTTCCCTGTTTCCTGGTTAAAACGGAGTTTAGAGCGAAGGTCGAAACGATCGACTACTTCTTTTTCTTCCTGCGCTATTTGTTGATCTGCAATCATACTACTGTCCAACAACAGGGGGTATGGGGCCATCTCTGGCCCATCATACCCCTTTAATTCCAAAAGTGTTAACACTTTAATTACAACGTAATTTCAATTAAGCAAAATACTTACCATTACCGCAATTTATGTTTAAGCACTTCTCTGCCTGGCTGCTCCTGGCATTAAAAACCTTGCCAGCGCTGGCAACAGTATCAGTGCCCCTAACATGTTCCAGATAAACATAAAGGCCAGCAAAATGCCCATATCAGCCTGGAATTTAATTGGCGAGAGCACCCAGGTTGCTACGGCAATGCCTAGTGTAATCCCGGTCAGTACCACCACTTTACCGGTAAACAACAATGCGTCGTAATAAGCTTCAGACAGCGATTTACCATCCTGTAAGCGGGACTTCATGACGGTGAGAATATACAACGCGTAATCCACACCGATACCAACACCAAGCGCGATAACCGGCAATGTAGCCACTTTCACACCGATGTTGAGCCATACCATGAGTGCCTGACACAAAATTGAAGTCAGCATCAGTGGCAAAATGGCGCACACCACGGCCCGCCATGAGCGGAAGGTAATAAACGCCAGGATAATTACAGCACTGTACACATACAGCAGCATCTGGGTATTGGCTTTTTCCACCACGATATTGGTGGCGGCCTCAATGCCCGAATTACCTGCAGCGTTTAAGAACTGGAATTTTTCGGTATTGTTTTGCTCGGCAAAGGCCTCTACGGTCTGCACCACGTCATTAAGGGTGTCAGACTTGTGATCCTCCAGATAAGCAAAAATGGTCAGCAGGTCACAGTTCTGGTTAAACATTTCTCGCGGGGCACGGGTAATGATGGCGTTGAGCATGCCTTGTGAACGGGGTATGCCATACCATTTAAGGTTACCCTCGTTCATGCCCGCGTTGGCCACTTTGGCTAAACCGGCCAGCGACGAGGTGGTTACCACTCCCGATAACTGCCGTAATTCCTGCTCTAAAGCATCCACCGCCATCAGGGTATCGTAGTGAGCACAGGCGTACTGCTCTGTCTTAACCATCACCACATACACGTCCGAACTGGTAGCATAGTTTGCAGTCATAAAGGCATTATCAAGGTTATAGCGAGAGTCCGGACGCAACTCCGGCGCACCCTGATCGGTATCACCGATTTTTACATTGGCGCTGATCATACTGCCACCGACGCCTAGAATTATCGCCCCGATAACAGTTACAGTGGCGTACTTCTTCCGGGTAAACAGATCCAGGAATGCCCACAGCGGATGCTTGCTGTGTGAAACGTCCGCTTCATCCCTTAACTCTGCATGGATGCTGCGTTTTGCGGCAGACTGGGCAACCCCGGTGTAAGACAGTAGCACCGGTAGCAAAATCAGGTTGCTGAAAATGAGTACGGCGACACCGATACTGGCAGTGACAGCCAGGTCCTGGATGACCGGAATATCAATGACCATCAGTACGGCAAAACCAACGGCATCAGAAATAAGCGCAGTAATGCCAGCCAGGAACAGGCGACGGAAGGTATAACGAGCCGCCAGTAACTTATGAATTCCGCGACCGATATCCTGCATAATACCGTTCATCTTTTGCGCGCCATGACTCATGCCAATGGCGAACACCAGAAAAGGTACCAGTATCGAATACGGATCCAGCTCATAGCCAAGAGTCGGTAATAAACCCAATAACCAGACCACGGCAATCAGCGAACAACTCACCACCAGCAACGTACTGCGAATACAACGGGTGTAAATAAACAACACCACGGTGGCAATACCAATAGTGATCGCAAAAAACACCAGTACCTGTTTTAGCCCGTCGATTAAATCGCCCACCACCTTGGCAAAGCCGGTGATATGTATCTCAATACCGTCTTTCTGATATTTCGCTCTGAGCTCTTCAAGCTTTGCCGAGAACGCATGGTAATCCAGTTGGTTGCCTTCGTGATCCATTTCCCGCAAAGGCACCAGAATAATACTGGAAGCATAGTTGCCAGAAACCAGTTGCCCCACCTCACCAGAACGCTCGACATTTAACCGTACCTGATCCAGGGATGCCTGGGAACCGTCATAGTCATCCGGAATAACCGGCCCACCATCGAGTCCTTCTTCGGTTACGCCGGTCCAGCGTACCGAGGGCGTCCACAACGACTTCATAAACGGCCGCTCCACCCCAGGCATCAGGAACAATTCGTCATTTAATTCGCGCAGTGTTTCCAGGTACTGGGCATCAAAAATGCTGCCTTCAGTATTGTGCACGGCTATCCGTAAAGCATTACTGGTATCCGATAGTTGTTTGCGGTTATCCAGAAAGTTAAGAATATACGGATGATTGCTGGGGATCATTTTTTGAAACGCAGCACTTAAGGTAAGTTGCGTTGACTGATAGCCCAAAATCCCGGTCACTACCATGCATAACAAAATAATGATTGGCCTGAAATTAAAAATGGCCCGTTCCAGAACGCGTCCGGAACTGGTATCGAAGTCTTCGAGATGACGAATTAGGGTTTCGCCCTGTGTATGTTTAGTCATTATCGCGCTCCCCTACTCACCAGATTGTCGTCACTAACCGGATGCGAACCGCGCGCGGTTGCAACGGCATAGCCGCTTTGCGATTGAATAATATCGGTGATACCACCAAAGGGTGCCTGGCCCATCAGGCTGAAATTTTTTGCCGAGTCGGCACTGATAAACAGTTGTCCGCTTTGGTCCGCCAGCATAATCTGACCGTCAGAGCCAACCAAACCACTGGTCAGCGTGACTTCGGACCCCAGTTTCACCCGTTTCCAGCGACCTTTACCTTTACTCTGACGCCATACGTTACCGCGCAGGCCATACAACAGGCGGGTGCCGTCATCAAGCAGCAGACCATCAAAAAAGCTGCCGTAGTAAGGCGTGTCGAGCTTCGTGAAAGTGTCGCCATCATCTGCAGAGGTAAATACCGCCGCCTGTTCACCTAAGATAATCAGTTCGTCATTGGAGCGAACCACCTTGTACAGGTGTTTGCCGGCAGGGTTTGGTAGCCGGGCAATTATCGAATACCAATTATCACCACCGTCATTGGTGGCATAAGCCAGGCCATAAGCACCGATTGCCCAGCCATCAAACTGATTAGCAAAGAAGATATCCAGAATAGGCTTATCCGCTCCTTCCTTAATCAGATACCCTGCATTACGTTTAGCGCGCTCGCCGCGTTCATCACCGGCTGCTACCAGCGATTCGGCTTCAGCCATGGCAAGTTGTGCGGCCTGATAACCATCCAGTTGCACCTGCCAGGTGTTACCACCATCAGTCGTCACCAAAATGACGCCGCTATGACCGGCTGCCCAGCCGTTTAACGGGTCGCTGAAGGTTACCGCAGTAAGGGTAACTGACACCGGCACTGATTTCGCCTGAGTCCAGCTATTTCCCTCATCTTCGGATAGCAGGATAACGCCGCGTTCGCCTACAGACACCAGTTTGCTACCAGCCCTTGCGAGGCCTAGTTGCAGTGTATTTACACTGGTTTTATTTTGTTTGGCGGGGGCATCCAGCACATCCACAAGTGTAGATTCGGCTTCGTTCTCAGCTGAGGCGTGAAGCGGTGCGCACAGCAGTAGAAAAGTGAAGAAGATTGAGGGCAATGCAAAGCCGAACAAGCCATCTACGTTCATTCGTTTCATGATAACTATCTCTGTTACATCACAGGAATGGCCCGCTGACGCGGGCCTGTGCTTTAAAGCAAGGTGGTTAGCGTACGGCGTCAGCCGCTACAGCATCACCGGTAAAGAACGTCTCTGGCTTAGTATCCACCACAAAGAAGCGCTCACCATTGAGAGACTGAATCACACTCATGGTTTTTGCCTGCAGGTTGAAAACCGTGGCCGTTTTGACCAGTACTGCGGGAACAGACGGCAGTACAAACGGTGTAACCTGCGTGGTTCTCCACAGGTTGCCTTCAGCATCATAGCCGTCCATCAGCAGGATCACCCAAGAGTCTTCATCGATGTAATAGGTACGGGTTGGCACCGCATGACGTTTACCTTCGCCTATCTGCGCTTCCACTTCCCAAACGCGGTGTTTTTCCCAGCGAACGTGTTCAGGGTTTAAATGAAACTCAGCAATAGCCTCATCCGCATCAGACGCAATAAAGCCATTATTGTTGTAAGGCACCAGCATTTCCTTTTTGCCTTTCAGCGTCCAGCTGTAGCGGTCAATGTGACCCAACAAGCCCTGTACTTCGTCGAAGTAGTTAGCACCGGAGGCAACAAAGTCCGGTGTATCATAGGCTACGGTGGGGGCTCGACGCACACGACGCTGACCTAACAGGTACTGCCACGCTTTACGCGGACTGTCGGCATCAATGCTATCGCGGATAACCAGTGACTCACCGGCTTTAAAAGGTGGTTCCATGGTGTTGAAACGAAACATGGAGTATTCGCCGTTCCAGTCATCGGCTTCCGCATCTTCGTAGTAAGGCGGGTACTGGAATGAAATTTCGTTGCGGGTTGCCAGCGTGTGCGAACCATCGGCATTACCCACAATGTTTTTAAAGGTATATTCTATTGAAGGTGCTTCAACACGCAGCAGGAAGTTCCACATCACCTCATTACCATTTTCAGGCATAGGGAACGGAATACCACCGATACATCCTTCAAGACTGTAGCCTTGTTCTGTCAGCGTACAATTTTTTACATTGGCTTTGATGGCATCGTAGACATGCTCCGGTGCTGCCGCTGTACGGTGGGTAGGATACACGTCAAGATAAAACGTCTCAGGGTATTTTTTCAGCAGTTCAACGGTACCGTCGGTCAGTTGATCGGCATACTGCTGATAATTGCTGGCATCTACCCGGTACAATGGTTTTTCATCTTTGAACAGTTCCAGCGGAATGTCACCAGCGTGTTCGCCAGCTACTTTTTCCGTCAGACCGCCGGTCCAGGCCGGAATGGAACCATCGGCATTGCCTGCCATGGTGCCACCGAGTGGGTTAAGTTCAGTGCCGAGCTTACTGACGTCAGTGCCTGCCGCAAAAGTGGCAGGTACCACGGCCAGAGTGACGGCCAGTGTGATTGCGTTACGAATTTGGTTAAACATATTTATTCTCCTGTCCTCGATCGTTAGAAGGTGCGTTGTACAGACAACGAGATGAAGTCACGATCGCCAAGGAAGTTCTCATAAGAAAGTGTAGGTACCGGGGTGTTGTACTGGATTATCGAGCCGGCATCGCCCAGATACTTGTTGTAAGTCATGGAAAAGCGCCACATACGGTTGTAGTCGCCTTTTAAGCCTACACTCACGTTACCGCCGTGCTCTGAAGGAAATAACACGCCATTAACCGATGAACGGCCAGCAATGCCAAATCCAAAGCCAATTGGCACCTGCATATCCAGACCCGGCATTACCTGGAAGTAATCCGGCGTGAAGATAAACTGAATGGCACTGGCGTCTTTGGTAGCCAGCGGATCGAGTTGATCGGCATTGTCTGAAATATTCAACCGGCGATTAAACGCAAACTCACCAATAAAAGTGGCCGCATCCCACAGGCTGTTTTCATTTAAAATGGTGATCATTGAAGCGTTAAAGTGGAACGTATCACCACGAGGGAAAGCCGAGTTATCGCCGCCATCAGATACCATATCACCCGGCAGAATAACCGTATTACCGGTGGCCACCAGTGACATATCCTGACGTACTGACATTTCCGCCGCCACGTTGGTTTCGCCGACCAGGGTACTCACACTCAGGCCATACACTTTGATGTCTTCGGCGAACACCTGGGCGTAATCGCCAATACCGCCCTCCTGCACGTTAATCCCCGGACGCACGTAAAACTGCGGCATTTTGTCGTGGAACTGGGCGGCGTAGAAACCCACTTCGTAATCGTTAATTTTATAACGGGCCTGGAAACCAAACTGACCTGAGTCGTCGGCAACAATGTCTTCACTGCGATGGACAATCTGGCCAGGGTCAAGGATGATCGTTTCACCACCTTTATCAACAAAATCGGTAAATGAAAAATAGCTGCCCGCTGCAGGTAATCGCGACTTGCGCCATTCAAACTGATAGTACGCAGCAAGGGTCAACTTAGCGTTAACCTGCAACTGGGCAGCAAACTGACCGGTAGGACGCGCGACTTCTTTAAATTCAGACTGCGGTACAGACAATGCACGTGCCAGGTCGAGACTGGTCATGGCACCGGCCACTGCGTTAGAACCAAAGAACAGGCTCTCACCGTAAAGCTGAGCAAAACGGCCGGCTTTAAGGTTAATCGACTTTTTGCCGACGTTAAATCCACCGTACACAAAAGCATCCAGGATTTCGCCATACTGACCATGCAAATCCTGAGTGTCTTCGGCAAACTCACCAGCCGGGACCGATTGCGTGTTAACCAGCGCGCCGTCCAGATAACCCGGGTTATCATTACTTTCGTGATAAACCGAGTCATACCAGGTGGCAGCACTGATACGCATACCGTAACGGCGCTTGTAGCGCAGATCGAACTCTGAAAACAAATCCAGGCGACTGGAGACCAACCCTTTATCGAAGTTGAGATCACCATCGTTGGTGTTATCCTGTGGCCCCAAAGAGCCATTTGCCACGTCGTTTTCAGCAGGTGCTACGCGGAACATCGCACTGTACTTAACGGTATTATCCCAACGAACACGCAGGTCGCGATTGCCCGTATCGATGGTTGCAGCCTGGGATTGCGCTGAGGCTAAAAGGCCAGGGCAACGGCTTCGGCGAGTGCGTTGCGAGGCAACTTATTGTTGTTTTGTTTCACCCACACTTCATTCATAGCGTTCCTCCTCGAATGTTTCACTATGCCGAGTTGCGCGACCCGCATACCTCACCTCACAGCCTGGTGTAACAGCGAACCTCTGTCGCACCAAATAGGTTGGATATTGATAAATCACGCATTATGAACGAAATGTATATTTGCTGTTAATTACCTTCCAGTACTATTGACGACCCCAATTGATACCTTTAAGGTATTATTAAGTTTACTCACCCGGAATGTCTGCCATGGATATTCGTCAAATCCGTTACTTTGTTGCCGTTGCTGAAGAGCGTAATATTGGTCGCGCTGCGAAACGATTATTTATCTCTCAGCCACCGCTTACCAGGCAGATCCAACAGCTCGAGGATGAACTCCAGGTAAAGCTGTTTGAGCGCACTGCTAAAGGCGTAGAGCTGACTTCAGCCGGGCTATTATTCCTCAATGAATCACGCAATATCTTAAGTCTTATTGAACAGGCGAAAGAGCGCACCAAACGTGCAGGCAAAGGGCAATTGGGGCGTCTCGATGTAGCCATTTTTGGCTCCGGGATCCTCAACACTATCCCGGATATTCTCAAGCGTTTTAAAACCGCCTACCCAGGCGTAAATATTGTTTTGCATCAAATGAGTAAGGCGGAGCAAATCGAAGCGCTGCGGCAAAAACGCATTTCGGTGGGCTTTAATCGCCTGCTTGCGCCCCTGCCGGATATCGATTCCACCATGATTTTGCAGGATAAGCTGATGGTGGCCGTGCGCGATGATCACCCGCTGGCCACTAAACCCCTCATCAACCTTAAAGAGCTGGATAATGAGCCCATTGTGGTATTCCCCAAAGGTGCACGGCCCAACTTTGTCGACCTGGTTTCCAGGGTCTTTCAGGAGGCCGGTGTGACCATGAATATCACCCAAACGGTTGTTGACGCCGTCACCAGTATCGCGTTGGTCTCCAGAGGGTTTGGCTTTTGTTTAATCCCTAGCTCGGCCAGTGTCTTACAATTGCCCGGGGTTAAATACATTCCCCTCGGCGGTTTACCGGATAACGCCACCGTAGATCTAAGTTGTATTTACCTCAAAGACGATCACTCACCGCTACTCAGCGCTTTTCTGGCAGTCGTTCACGAATACAAAAGTCAGTTGAACCATCACGCGTAATTCTCTGCCGCCAGAACATTACACTAAGCTCATCGGATGAGCTGTCAAAGTCGTTATGCTTTCCTGTTGCCAGCCACCGGTTTAAGTCATTTTATATTATGTATTAGTAAGTTGTGGCGTAGTTGAGACAATCTGACCCCGTTGCGTTTTTGTGTGATACCAATTGCCTTAAAAGTTTGATCTAATGGCAGTATTCATATTCGAGTGATTTTCATATGCATACCGCCGACGACTTTAAACAATTAGCAAAGCAGACATCCAACGGCCAATTACGGACCCGCTATTTAGCTTTGTATCATTTCAAGAAAGGAGAAACACGTACTCAGATAGCCGCTTACCTTGGGGTTGCCACCGGGTAGACCCTGCCAGCTCTCCGTCTCTCAGCGAGAACAGGTCGCACATTTTATTGAAGAAAACGCGGTTAAAAAGGAGGGAGGTCGTTTGATTGCACAGGATGTACGACAATACATTAGCGACACCTTCCAAATCGACTATCAGTTGCGAAACGTATACCGCATCATGGATACGCTCGGTTTCAGTTGGATCACCAGCCGCTCTAAACACCCTAAACAATCACAGCAAACCCAAGATACTTTTAAAAAACTTCCAGTTGGAAACGATCCTTCACACTCCAGGTCATCTCCCTCTGGATCGCGTTGACGTCTGGTTCCAAGACGAAGCACGATTCGGTCAGCAAAATCAGACGTCCAGAATATGGGCTGCGAAGGGCAGCAGACCAAGAGTGGTAAAGCAACAGCAATTCGATTATGGCTATATCTTTGGTGCGGTGTGTCCGAGCAATGGCAATACCCAGGCGCTTATCAGCCCTCTTGTCAATAAAGAGGTGATGAAGCAGCATCTGAAATTGATCAGCGAAGCGACAGAGCCTGGGCGTCATGCCGTTGTTGTGATGGATGGCGCTGGCTGGCATACATTCGACACGGCCAGCCCATTTACCAACGTCAGTCTCGTAAAACTCCCAGCCTATTCTCCGGAGCTGAACCCGATGGAACAGGTATGGCAATGGCTACGGCAGCGTTGCTTATCAAACCGGTATTTCGAGGTTACGAAGAAATAGTAGAACAGGTCTCTCGTGCCTGGAATACATTCATTGCGGATGTTGAGCGAGTCAAAAGTCTCTGTTGGAGAGAGTGGACAAATTTGGTCAATTAATTAATGCAATTGGTATGATCCGACAAATTTGTTGATTGACGAGAATTAAAACAAGTGTTTAAATTTGCAAAATTCAAACACCCGTTTAATTCATCCGTTTAAATCGGGATTTGCCTCATAAATAAACTCAGGGGATACATTATGCTCTTTTGGATTATGGTCGCGGCGCTGATTTTCGTCCTGTTTCAGGTTAAATCATTGCGTCAACAGTGGGTCACCGGCCCCGCATTTAAACTTTTCAAGAAGGTATTACCACCGCTAAGTCAAACCGAACGCGAAGCCATGGAAGCAGGCTCGGTATGGGTAGAAGGCGATTTATTTTCCGGTAAGCCCGACTGGGAGCGCCTGTACTCCATGTCATTGCCGCAGTTAACCGACGAAGAAAAGTCGTTTTTAGATAACGAAGTCAATGAACTGATGGGGATGATTGACGACTTCGACGTGATCCACAAAGACAAAGACTTCAGCGAGGATGCCTGGCGCTATATGCGGGAAAAAGGCTTTTTCGCTATGATCATACCTAAAGAGTATGGCGGTAAGGCATTCTCTGCGCTGGCTAATTCGACCATCGTCTCGAAAATTGCCAGCCGTTCGGTGAGTGCCGGCGTTACGGTTATGGTGCCTAACTCACTGGGTCCTGGTGAATTGCTAAGCCATTATGGCACGCAGCAACAAAAAGATTACTGGCTACCCCGTCTGGCCGACGGTACGGATATTCCCTGTTTTGCGTTAACCGGCCCCGAAGCCGGCTCTGACGCCGGTGGCATTCCGGATACGGGTGTCATTACCATGGGTGAATACGACGGTAAAGAAACCCTCGGGATCCGCCTTAATTGGGATAAGCGCTATATTACCCTTGCCCCGGTCGCCACCGTATTAGGCCTGGCGTTTAAACTCGACGATCCGGATAAACTGTTGGGTGAAAAGGAAAGCATTGGCATTACCTGTGCACTTATTCCCACCAGCCATCCGGGTGTAGAAGTGGGCAACCGTCATTTACCGCTTGAACAGGCGTTTATGAATGGAACAACCCGCGGTAAGGATGTATTTATTCCTATCGACTGGATAATTGGCGGCGCAGATTATGCTGGCAAGGGCTGGCGCATGCTGATGGAATGTCTGTCGGCGGGTCGTGGTATTTCACTGCCAGCTTTATCTACCGGTAACGCCCAGCTAAGTGCGCAAACCACCGCAATTTATGCCAGCATTCGCCAGCAATTTGGCTGTTCACTGTATGAGTTTGAAGGTGTGCAGGAAGGGTTGGCACAACTGGCTGCCAATGCTTATCAAGCCGAAGCGGTGCGTCATTTAACCGCTGGTGCTATTGATCTTGGCCAAAAGCCAGCCGTGGTTACCGCTATCGCCAAATACCATATGACAGAAGCAGCTCGTCAGAGTATTAACATCGCCATGGACATTAGTGGTGGTAAAGGTATTCAGATGGGTCCGAATAACTACCTGGCTTCTTTATACATGGCCATGCCGGTTTCTATCACGGTCGAAGGGGCTAATATCCTGACCCGAAACCTGATGATATTTGGCCAGGGTGCGACTCGCTGTCATCCCTATGTATTTGACGAAATGGTGGCAGCCGCCGAGCCGGACTTTAAGACCGGTCTGGCACAGTTTGAACCGTTACTGTTCAAACACATTAAGTTTGCGCTGGGTAATGCCTTTGCAGCGCTTGGTCACGGTTTAACGGGCGCCCGTTTCGCCTCTGCCCCCAAAGACGATGCCAATAAGCGCCACACGCAGCAAATTCAACGTATGAGTAAGGCACTGGCTATTTGCTCTGACATTGCCATGCTGATGCTTGGTGGTGAGCTCAAACGACGTGAAATGCTCTCTGCCCGCTTAGGCGATGTGTTAAGTGAACTGTATCTTTCTTCAGCGGTACTCAAACACTTCTACAGTCGTGGCGCTAACCCTAAAGAGCAGCACATTGTTGACTACCTGATTCAAAAGTCTCTGTATAACTGTGAGGTAGCGCTTAAAGGGTATTGCCGCCATATCGCTAATCCGGTAATTGGTGCGCTGATCAAGCGTCTTATCTTCCCGTGGGGCAGTGCCTACAATCCACCTAAAGACACGCTGAAAACTAAATTAGCGCTGAACCTGTGTCAGGATAAATCTCTGCGCGATGCGATTACCCCAATGTGTTATGTAGGTAAAAACGAAGATGATGCCGTTGCCGTGCTCAACCAGGCTATGGATGCCATCGACGCTCTCGCGCCGTTAGCAGCCAAAGTCAAAGCCGCGCAACAGGCTAAGACCCTGCCGCGCAAAGGCAGTATCTTCCAGTTACGCGATAAAGCGCTGGCTGAACAGGTAATTACCCAGGCCGAGGCCGAGCAAATCGCGGCCGCAGACGAGCTTCGTAAACAAGTCATTAACGTTGACGAATTCGACTTTGACCTTGGCCTTGCCCAGGGTAAAGAGGATGACGTGAAAGTAAGTGATGCTGCCTGAGGTATTAAGCATTAACACGTAAGTTTCAAACGGCGCCGACAGGCGCCGTTTTTAGTTAAACAGCGTAACCGCTTCACTGGCCGGCACCGGCCGGGCAAATAAATAGCCCTGCAGGAAATCACAGCCATACTGATGCAGGAGCTCACGTTGTACATCGGTTTCCACGCCCTCGGCAATGACTTTAAGGCCGAGGTTATGTGCCAGCTGACAAATAGTTAACACTATCGCCTGCTGTTTGGGAGCATCCACCATCTGACTGACGAAAGAGCGGTCAATTTTCACTTTGTCCACTGGAAAAGCACTCAGGTAAGCGAGCGACGAATAACCGGTACCAAAATCATCTATCGACAGACTCACCCCCAGTGCTCGCAACTCCATCAGCACCGCACTGGCCAGTTGGTGATTGTCCATTATGGATGTTTCGGTCAGCTCCAGTTCAATTAACGAAGCAGGAATAGCGTATTCACGCAAACGACGCTCTATCGACTCAGCAAAACCCGGTTGTAAAAACTGGCGGGCAGAAATATTGATCGCAATTTGTATCTTACGCCCCTCTTCATACCACGCTCTGGCCTGATTAAACGCACTGTCGAGAACCCATTCCCCCAGCACCAGAATTAAGCCACTGCGTTCAGCTATGGGGATAAACTCGCCGGGCGAGATAAATTCACCGTTATCAATCCAGCGCAACAGACATTCGCAACTTTGCACTCTGCCATCGCTCAGTTGTTGCTTGGGTTGATAGTAAAGGGTCAGTTCATTATGCTTTAACGCCTGCTCAAGGCGGCGGGTAATGGTGAGCCTGCGCTGATGGTAAGCACCGTCATCGGCATTAAAGTAGTGCACTCCCTGATTATTTTTCAGTGCGATTTCCACTGCGATATTGGTATGTAGCAGCAGCGTGTTGTAGTCCACACTGTGCACCGGATAATCACTGACACCAAAAGTCACATGAAAGCGCATTGCTCCCATAGGGGTATCGATAGTGTTGACAAGCTTGGTGCGTAACATACTGAGTAAAGAGGCCAGGCGGTGAGCCGGCCCCTGCGTTTTTACCAGTACCATAAAACAGGCATCGGCTACATGAAATAAACACACGTCATCCGGCTCGCTGTTTACGCTGGCATACTGCTGCACACTGCTTTGTAAAAAGTAACCTACCGAATAGATGCACGCCAGCGCATCGGCCAGCCCGAAATTTTCACTGAGTAACTTAAAGTCCGTGACATCAATCATCACCGCATTAAAGGTTTGCTGTTGCGCTATCCACTGATTGGCGGTTTTTTCAAGATAACTGCGATTACCTATACCGGTGACCGGATGATGATACGCCTGATGCTCCAAAGCCTGCTCAGCACGGTGACGCTGAGTAATATCCCGCACATGCAAATCATAGGTTTGATGTTCTGCTATCCAATGGCTCTGAATGGCATAAAAGCGCTCTGAAAGTTTGAGCACCGTCTGGGCGCAGAGCTCACCACCACTGCTGGCCAGTGACAGCGCTTCAGACAAGGGGGCTGGAAAACTGGCCATAGAAAGCTGATTTGTCGGATACAATTGTGCTATCAGGTCATCCGCAGCCGGGTTGGCATACAAAAGTTTGCCTTTCGCATCAATTCTGATCACCGGGTTGGGGTTTCTTTTCGGAAACAGTGCCAGCGTTTCGTTTTCGGTACTAAGGCGGATATACCGGGCTGCATAGCGGCCCAGATAAAAGCTAATAGCCGCAATACCTAACGAAAATAACGCCACCACCCAAACGGTAATTTCCAGCAGTTTAATGATAGACAGATAGCCATTGCTCACCGACCGGTTGGTGGCCATCTCTATTTTCTTAAGCAAGGGTAACACGGCCCGGCGATGCTGGCTGATTTGCTCTAGCTGAGTACGTGACAAATTCCATTGGGTTTGCGATGACATCAGGTTTTCATGCAGTGCCCCGGCTACCTCTGAAGCCGCCAACAGGTGAGCAGAAACATCGGTGACCGTGTCGGTAAAGCGTTCTGCACCGGCCATTTCATTGAGAATATTATTGAGCTGATTAAAGTTTTGTAAGTACCCCACTTCGTACAGAGAGGATTCCTCAGTGGCATAATACTCATACAATATACGTTCCTGTTCACTCAGTAACATGCCTATTTGCTGAACCTGGCTAAAAATAGCCAGGTCGGTTTCCATGTATTGTCGCGCTTTACTCTGCACGCTGGCAGCTAGTCCATATACGCCAACAGCCAGCAGTACACCGAGCAACACAATCGCCAGGTAAACCTGTCGTGTTCGCGAAACGAGTTTGTTATTGTGCATAGCAGCAGTTCCCTTTCAGTCCTTTGCTTTATAGACCTTTGATTAATGTTTAATCTTTCATCGCCGGTGGAGTAAACTATCCTTAGCAGAGGAGCGTAATAACTAATTGATTTATCAAGGCAGGAGCATGTGTGGAAAAGATAAATGAAATTACCGAAGTAGTAGAAAATTTTCTTAAGCGTGAGTCCTCAGCCGGCATTCTGCTGATGATCGCTACTGCGTTGGCGTTAGTGGTAGCCAATACCCCGCTCAACATCTATTACGACAAGCTGGTTTCCATGCCAGTAATCATTGCCGCCGGTGATTTCAGAATCGATAAACCTTTGTTGCTGTGGATTAACGATGGTCTGATGGCCGTGTTTTTCTTCCATGTCGGGCTGGAACTCAAGCGTGAAGTGTGTGAGGGCGAACTGGCCAATCCGAAAAATATTATTCTACCTGCCAGCGGTGCGATAGGAGGCATGATCATTCCGGCGCTGATTTATGTTGGTATCAACTGGGGTAATCCTGCGGCGATATCTGGCTGGGCTATTCCCGCAGCTACCGATATTGCTTTCGCCCTGGGAGTCATGGCCTTGTTGGGCAAACGGGTGCCTGCCAGCCTCAAGGTATTTCTGGTGACTCTCGCGATTATTGATGATATCGGCGCTATCGTGATCATCGCTTTGTTTTACACCGAGAATATTACGGAAGTGGCGTTAATGATTGCCGCAGTATGTTTTCTGATTTTATGGATCATGAACAAACGTAACGTAGTGGACTTACCCGGTTATATTATCGTTGGCATGGTGTTATGGGTGGCGCTGTTAAAATCCGGTGTGCATGCCACGCTGGCAGGCGTGTTACTGGCCGCCTTTATCCCTATGCGGGAGAAAAGCAACCCGGATAATTCACCGGTGGTGCGGTTGGAGCACGAGCTTAATTCTGCAGTGAGTTTTGCGATTATTCCTATATTTGCCTTCGCTAACGCCGGCATTAATTTCAGCAACATCGCGCCTGAAGGTATTTTCCACCCGGTGACCTGGGGGATATTCTTAGGTCTGGTGATTGGTAAACAAGTAGGCGTATTTGCCTTTTGCTGGCTGATTGTCAAACTGAGGCTGGCATCACTGCCGTCTGATCTTAACTTTAAACATATCTATGGTTGCTCACTGCTGTGTGGCGTTGGCTTTACCATGAGTTTGTTTATAGGCGGACTGGCGTTTCAGGAAACTGGCATCAATCAGATCTTTGATGAGCGGGTCGGCATACTCGCCGGTTCGGCGGTATCTGCCGTGCTGGGATTTATAGTGCTTTACATCGTTGGCAAGCCTGTGCACCGCACCGAAGAGGAATTACCCACGGTAGAGCAAAGCCCGGATCAGGCTAAATAACTGTACCGAACCGACTTAGAAGTGCTGCTGTACATACTGGTAAATATAGTCTCTTAAACATTTTACCCGTTGACTCAGCAGCTTGCCACCTGGCCAGAGTAAAAACATATCTCTGACCTCTCCGCCCCATTCAGGGAGTATTCTGATGAGTTGACCACCGGCCAGTTCTTCTTTTACCTCAGTAATCGGCGCCAGGGCAATCCCCTGGGAATCGCGAACAAAATATTTAACCATCAGAGGATCGTTTACCTGCGCCCGACAGCGAGGATACAAGGTAAAGGTCTGGCCGTTAGTTTCATGATGCAAATGCCACTTTGGGCGCATACTCAGGCCAATTAAGTCATGTTCAGATAAGTCGGCGGGAGTTTGGGGCATCCCGTGATGGGCAATGTATCCCTCACTGGCCACCAGCACGTTTTCAATCTGACCCAGACGACGCTGATACAAAGATGAATCATCCTGTCTGCCGATGCGGATGGCCAGGTCCGCCTGGGTTTCTATCATGTCCATGGGATGATTGCTTAAGTGCAATTCCAATTCTATTTTGGGATACTCACGGGTAAAGGCGATCCACATCGGCCCCAATATGCCATGGGAAATATTCACCGGCGCCAACACCTTTAACTTGCCTTCAAGCTTTTGTGACTCCTCACTAAATTGCAGACGAGCAGCCTCAAAACGTTCGACAAGTTCCGCATAGGCATCAAAGTAGGCGTCTCCATCCTGTGTAAGAACACATTTTCGTGCAGACCGGTGAAGTAACTTTACGCCCAGGGCATGCTCAAGTTTTTGTAGTCTGCGTGTGACCGTAGCCGCAGGTAACCCGGCATGGCGTGCAGCACTGGCCAGATTGCCGTGCTTTACCACCTGAACAAACAGAGCGATATCGTCTAGAGATGATTTCATTTATGTAATTTAAGATTAATAAATTAAGCATTTATACCATAATTGTAACGCATTACACTTTTAACGTAGTTAATTTGTTTGTCCCCTATTAACAGGAATTCTCATATTATGTTCCATCCTCGCTTTGCACCTATCGTGTTTGCCCTGTTTATGGCGTTCTTTATGTCGGGGATCATGTCGCTGGTGGTTACTACCATCAATATTGGCCTGGTCGATGACTTATTGTTGCGCTGGCTTGTTTCATGGCCAATGACCTTTGCCATCGCCTTCCCTACCATCATGGTTGTCGCGCCTATGGTCAAACGCATTGTAGGCCGTTTAATTATGCAGGAACTATCCGCGGAAGAATAAAACCTTTGACCTTAATAAAAACCATCGCCAGTCGCGGTGTTTTTTAAAGGCAAAAAAAAGCCTCCGAACGGAGGCTTTTTAGTAACTGGTGGCGTGTTTACAGGCCGTTCAGAAACGCATCAAACTTGCTCTGATAGGTTTCTTTAAGGCGTAGACACTGATTAGACTCGTCCATCATAATGTCATAACTGCGAGCCATACCTTCGTGTTGGTCTTTAATCGGGCCATAGAATTCAATGGCCAGCGCCAGGTTATCAGCATCACAGGTAGTCGCTATAAACTCAGGCATGCGTGATACATGATAATCAGGCATTTTTTCTACCACGGCATCGGCATTTTTGGTTAACCAGGCATAATAAGGCGTTTGATCATCCAGATTACGTGTCACGCTAGCCAGCATTAAAATCGTATTAGCCGGCGTTACATTGTCGGTCAGTGCCAGATCGAGCAGCTTGTCGATCATTGCCGGATCTTCATAACCCATCGAATAAAGCAGCGTGTTTTTCACGTTCGGTAATTTGCTGTCGGCAAAGACCTTCATAATGCGATCAAACCAGGCAGGGTCGGCATCCGGCCCCATGGTTGTGACGTTCAGAGCGGTTCTGGCTATACCATTTGGCATACTGCCGGTATCGGCCAGGTACTGCTCAGCCAACGCCTTGCTTTTCTTAATCAGCTCTTCATTGTCACTATGACGACCCAGTAAGCTATACAGCTGGGTACGCAGTCTGATAACACTTTCATCATCATCATCCGACTGTGTCAGCGTGAGCTTCTCCAGCAGCGGCATGTATTTTTCATTGAGCAGTTCGGCAAATTGCGCTTCGTTGTCGTCATTAACCAGATACAGGAAACCAGCCAGCGTGCCCACTGAGGCGCGAATAACCACCGGATCATCATCTGCAGCCATGGCATTCAGTACTTTCATTACGCTGTCGATGCCTGCTTCACCACCGTTTAACAGTGCCTGCATGTTATACAGTACGTTTTTCTTTTCACGGTTGTTCAGCACATCCAAATCAGCCAGCAGGTTATCCATCTGCGCAGCCGGAATAGACCAGCGGAAATAGCCGGTGGCATTATCGTTAGGGAAAACCCATTCCGCTTCTGCCAACTGTGGTAAACGGGTAGACTTCTTATCCACAAACACAATCTCACGGTGGATTTTACCGTCTTTTTTGTAACTGATGTTCAGCGGTACCGCCCAGGTTTGCTCTTTCACGTCGGCACCGGCCAGGTGGAAACGTTTCTGTGCGATGCTGCCGTCACCATCGATGTCCAGCAGCGGGTAGCCCGGCTGTTCAAGGTAGCCTTTCATCATTTTGCTCAGGTTGAAGTCTGATACTTCATCCAGTGCTGCCCATAAATCATCGGCCTGTGTATTGCCCCAGGCGTGTTTTTTCATGTATGCCTGAACACCTTTTCGGAAGTTTTCCGTGCCAATCAGTGACTCAATCATTTGCAGGATTGATTCACCTTTAGAGTAGTTAAGACCCAGACCGTCCATTACATCAGGCTGGCTGCGAACAACCTTTTTAACCGGCTTAACCGTAGGGCTGGCATCGGCACCAAACGCGCCTTCCTGAATGATGCGATCCTTAAAGTTCAGTTCCGGATAAAGTTCCATCATCACATAGCTGGCCATCCACGAGGCAAAAGCTTCGTTCAGCCATAAGTCATCCCACCAGGCCATAGTTACCAGATTGCCGTACCATTGGTGAGCGAGCTCGTGGGCTACCACATTTAACGGTGCTGAACGCTCGGCCAGTCCCGGCTCGTCTTCCAGCAATAACAGGCTGTCGCGATAAGTGATCAGACCGGCATTTTCCATGGCACCGTGGGTAAAGTTAGGTACCGCCACAAAATCCAGCTTACGGTACGGGTAATCAATCCCGAAGAACTTCTCCAGTGATTCAAGAATTTCTGGTGTGTGCTTTACAATAAACTTGGTTTTATCGGCGTAACCTTTAGGCACATATAGCTTGCCAGGCACTGACAGGCCTTCCATTTCAACACTGTCGAACGGACCTACCGTATAAGCGATAAGGTAAGTTGGCATAGGCTTGGTTTTCATAAAGGTAACGGTCTGCATACCGTCTTCTACCGTGCGCTTCTCAACCGGTGTATTTGACGCCACAACCTGTTTTTCCGGCGTAGTGATGGTCATTTGGTAAGGAATTTTAAATGCCGGCTCATCAAAGCTCGGGAATGCCTTACGGGCATGCATGTCTTCAAACTGCGTAAAGATGTAATTACGGCCTTCGAAGCTCGACAGGTACATACCGTCTGAAGAAGTATTTACCTTGCCTTCAAAACTGATTGCCAGCTCATAAGTACCTACCGGTACTGTAGCAGAGCTGTGGCCCCAGTTGATGTTGTAATCGCCTTCGGTAATACGCAGCGGATAAATACGGTTACCCTGGCGAAGTTCAGCGTTAGTCACCTGAATATCCATTTGATAAAAGCCGACTTTGGTTACCGGCTCAGTAATATTAAGCTCAATCACCGTTTCCCCGGTGTAGTCAGGCTGATCGGGGTCGATATTCAGATGAATTTGTTGAAAAGTTGGCTTAACGGCGCCAGGTAGCCGATAGTCCACATCTTCTGCCGAGGCAACATTTGCCACCAGCATGAACATGCAGGAGACCCAGGATAAGAGTCTTTTCATGAACGAGTCCTCACTGTCGTTAGGGATTGGAATTTTTTATTATTTGGAGCTGAAATAACCGGGAAATAGTAACATTTATTGTTACTAAGATTTAGTCGATAAAGTGTAACCAACTGTTGTTCACTGTAAACTGAACCTTATAACTGGTTAGTTCACCGTTTTGCGGAATTTTTAACCACACCGCCTGCACTGCCGAGTGCACTGCCTGTGAAACCACTTTACCAGTACTGTGATGCTCTGTTAATGCCTCCCAGGCCCGCTATCCGCCCTGCCTGTACAGCTGTTATAAGCTTATTAGCGCCAACATCATAAACAAAGCATTATCCATCTAAAATAAAATTTTATTACTTTCTATGATCCTCTAATGTGCACAAAACGTTAAAGGTTTGTAAATTTATCTGTAGCAACGGAGCTCATGATGAAGTACAGAGGGCTCGCAATCATTGCTTGTACCGCACTGCTAACCGCGTGTATGGACGATGACGATAAAACAGAAGAAACACCGCCTCCCCCACCCACCTTCAGTGCCAGCACTACCATTGAAATTGACTTAACCGGTAAACAACAGGTACCGGCGAACATGTCTGCACAAATGGCTTCTGCTACCATTGAGCTTGACGAAACGCTTGGCTTAATGCGCGCTTCGGTGGACGTGAGTATTGTGGAAGGTGTGCAGGCCATTCATATTCACGATGGTGACATCGGGCGTAACGGGGAAGTGGCCTTCGAATTTTCTGAAGGGTCAACGGCCGGTACCTATACCCTGGATGAAACCAGTGTCAGCAGTGAGTTGATCACTGATTTACTGGAAGGTGAATGGTACATCAACGTACATACCGACACTTTTGAAGACGGTGAACTGCGCGGCCAGATTGTGACCGACGATATGGCAGTGGTTACTTTTATGCTCGGCGGTAAGCAGGAAGTTCCTGCGGTGACCACCCTGGCCGATGGGTATGGTTATGCGCGGTATCAACGGCGACCTACGATTTAGATCTGGTAGTTTACACAGAAGACGTCGAGGCAACCGCAGCGCACATCCATACCGGTCGGGTTGGTAATAACTGTGATGTACTGGTGGCCCTTGAGCAGTCGATTGAAGATTCCAGCATGTGGATGACGCCGGAAGAAACCCTGATCAACGAGGAAATATTTGCTGTGCTGGCATCAGGTGGTCACTATGTAAATGTCCACTCCGATGCTTTTCCGAATGGTGAGATTCGCGGCCAGATCCTGACCGATAATTTTGCCCTCGCCACTTTTGCACTAAGTGGTGAACAGGAAGTACCGGTAGTCGATACTGCTGCCACATTTGAGGTGCTGGCATCAGGCGGCCACTACGTTAACGTGCATACTCCGGCTAACGGCAGCGGCGAGTTAAGAGGCCAGATATTAACCAGCAACTTCGCGCTTGCAACATTCGGCCTGAGTGGTGATCAACAGGTGCCAGTGGCGTCAACCAGTGCCATGGGCAATGGCTATGCACTGGTTAACACTTCGACCTACGAACTCGAACTGGTCATCGACACTACCGGCGTAGATAACGCAACCGGCGCCCATATCCATACTGGTGACATTGGTACAAATGGCGATGTATTAGTTGCACTGGAACAATCCACGAGCGATCCGGGCATGTGGATGACACCCGCCGATACTGCCATTAATGCAGACATTCTGGCCGTACTGGCCGGCGGTGGCCATTACGTTAACGTTCACACTCCGGCCTTCCCTGATGGCGAAATTCGTGGTCAGATTGTTACGCCTCAATATGTCATTGCGACCTTTGGGCTGAGCGGTGCTCAGGAAGTTCCGGCGGTTACTACCATGGCCTCAGGAAACGGTTATGCGTTGGTCAATTCGCTCACTTATGACCTGGACTTAGTGGTTCACACCAATGGTGTGGATGATGCCACCGCAGCGCATATTCATACAGGTCGGGTTGGCATGAATGGCGACGTCCTGGTGGCCCTTGAGCAGTCTGCTGATGATGCCGGCATGTGGATGACAGCCGATGACGCCATGCTTACGCCGGCGATCTTCGAGGTGCTGGCTTCCGGCGGTCACTATGTAAATGTCCATACACCTGCTAACCCAAGTGGTGAACTTCGTGGTCAAATCCTTACCGACAACTTTGTGATGGTCGCTTTTGGATTAAGCGGTGACGAGGAAACCCACGCGGTTACCACCACGGCTACAGGCAGCGGTTATGCGCTGGTCAATACCGATGATTTCAGCCTGGAATTGCAGGTGCTTACCAGTGGCGTAGCCGACGCAACCGCAGCGCACATTCATACCGGTGCAACTGGCATTGATGGCCCGGTGCTGTTAGGACTTGAGCAGGACAGTAATGATGTAAATCGCTGGATGGCACCCGCAAACGCGATGCTTGATGCTACTATCTTTGGCGTGCTAGCGGCAGGCGGACATTATGCGGCAGGCGGACATTATGTGAATGTGCACACGCCAGCTTACCCTAATGGTGAGCTACGGGGGCAGATTCAGTAATCTTACCTGCCAGCATATATAACCTCACAGGGGCGCTACAAGCGCCCCTTTTTTATAAACGCTTTATTAGGCTTTAACCCAATCAAGCACACCGGCAAACCAATCCACCTTATGCCGCATGCCAAAGCCATGTCCCCCCTCTTCAAGCAACAACATACGCACGGCCACGTTCTTCTCCCGCAAGGCTGCGTAATACTCCAGAGCATTATCAACTACCACTACACTGTCGTCGTTAGCGTGAACGATGTAGGCTGGCGGCGTTTGCTCAGTCGCCTGTAATTCATTGGAATAAGCTCTCACCAATGCAGCTTCAGGCTGTTCACCCAACAACAGATGACGTGAGCCCTCATGGGTAATGTTTGCCTCCATACTGATCACCGGATAGATCAGGATTTGGAAAGCAGGTCTGAGCATTTTAGCGTCATAACTGCCGATCATCGGCTGCGCAAAATGCGTCGCGCCAGTTGCCGCCAGGTGACCGCCGGCAGAAAAGCCCATCACACCAAACTGGCTCTGGCTAAGCTGCCATTGTTCGCCGTTACTGTCAGAATAACAGATGCCTTTACTCATGATTTACTGACGTGGTTATTCTCGAAAACGAAGCAGGCATGAAGGGCGCTGCTGATATCAACAAACTTCAGGGTGCCCTAAGGCGTGTTGATCTTTCGTGATTGGTTTTTGAGCAGCATGGTAAAGAGTTAT
>OJDQ01000292.1_pt1 | contig 24533 bp, 19 predicted proteins | sample 1592851 | NCBI WGS metagenome assembly OJDQ01 (sample SAMN05416774, study PRJEB24817) | seawater metagenome | isolation source: Sea water | place: Canada:Atlantic | collected 2013-07 | reverse complement strand
TTCATGGGCTGTCCCGTCCGTTGTGGCGAAACGCTCAGGTTCGCCAGCCATACCCAGCAAGCTCTGTTTAAACTCGTGCAGACCGTCCAGAGAGCGGGCAGACAGGGCCAGTACCGGGCTGCCCAGCGCTTTGGATAAACCTTCGGCATCAATATTCTCACCAACACGCTTCACTTCATCAATAAAGTTGAGCGCAAACATCACCGGTTTATTATGCTCAAAAGCCAGTCGCTGAACCTGCAACCCCATCACCAGGCTTTGCGCCAGACGCGTAGCGTCCAGTACCACCAGCACCATAGACGTGTCGTCATCGGCAACTGAGCGTTTAATCTCATCCACGGCAATAATTTCGTCACGGGTCAGACCGTTTAACGAATACGCGCCGGGCAAATCGACCAGCTCGAACTTATCGCACTTGCCGCGCGTGATTTCGACGGTAATACCTGGGTAGTTTGCGACTTTCTGGCGTAACCCGGTGAGCTGGTTAAAGAGCAGACTCTTACCACAATTGGGTTTACCTACCATTAAAATGCGTTGCATGAATACGGCTGTCCTGAATCTAAACTAACTGGATATTTCAGTCAGTGGGGGAAATCTGAATACGGGTGGCGAGGTCGTGCTCCATAGCAAAAACACTTCCACCTAACTGCATGACCATTGGCCCACCTAATGGACCACGTCGGATACACTGGACTTTGCGGCCTGAAGAAAGCCCCATTTCACCCAGACGGGCAATAATTTGTTGATCGAGGGAGGCGTCAATTTGTGTCACCGTGGCAGACTTTGACTTACCTAATTCCCATAACGTCATACTAAATAACACCTAATCAGTGGCACCTGTTGGCCAAAACTGTGCAGCGGTTACCCGCGCACCACTTAAATAACAATCATTCCCATTTAGACTACCAGAATTTCACCAGTCAGGCTATAGCAGACCGGGTTTTGTTAACGGCTGATAGACTATTTGTTGAGATTAATTTGTTTTCCCCCATATCCAGATAAGAACAAAGACCTGTTGAGGATGGATAATTTTTCATTCCTGACCGGGATGTCTTGCTCTACACTATTTTGCAAGCCAATGGGGCCTGTTAATAACAAGGAATTTTACATGATTGCTTACACTATCGTTGGTACTAACAATATTGAAAAGGCCGCTGCCTTTTACGACGAACTACTCAGTCTGGCTGGCGCTCAACGCGCAATTGATGCACCACGCATGATTGCCTGGGGCAATAACCCCGCCGCACCGATGTTCGCCATCGCAACCCCTTATGATGAAAAGCCAGCGACCGTGGGTAACGGTAGCATGGTAGCAATTGCCGCTACTGATCCTGATCAGGTAAATGCGTTTTATACTAAGGCCATAGAGCTTGGCGGCACCACAGAAGGTGAGCCTGGCGTTCGCATGGAAGCCTACTACTGTGCTTATGTCCGCGATCTCGACGGCAACAAACTGAATTTCTTCTGCATGGCAAAATAAGTATCGCCCATAAAAAAGCCACCTCAAAGAGGTGGCTCAACCGTCGTGAGTCAACGAGGTTATACGGAAATCAGAACTTCACACCTACAGCCAGTTGGATACGGCGTGGGTTGTAGTATTGACGTGGTGTACCAAAGTTTTCATCAACAACATAAGGGTTGTAGCTATAGCCGGTTTGCTTGTCGAACACGTTAAAGATATCAGCACGGAAACGTGCAGTGTAACCTTCCACAAATTCCCAGTTTTGCGTATAGCTCAAATCCATTTGCCAGTGGCTTGCACCGCGGCGGCCACCTGCCGGTTCAGCAAAACGGCTGGTGCCTGATGAATAACCGTAAGGGGTACCATCCCACGCAGTCCAGGCTTCACCCGACTGGAACACAAAGTACGCACCAAACACACCTTCCCAGTCAGCAGTATAGGTACTGATCACTTTTACTTTATGCGGCTTATCACCAATCATATTGCCGTAACGGTTATCCCATACCATGCGGCCGCGGCCGTCACCGTAGAATGATGAACCGATAAAGGTGTTGGCATCATTGCCTGCTGTGGTGTTGTCCTGGTCGAAGTTACCGTAGTAGTGGCTCCAGACGTAAGACGCATTGACATACCACTTATCATTCTGGTACTCACCTTCGATACTCCATTCCCAGTACTTGGTCTGGCCGCCATCGACTTCAGCGATAACATAAGACGAACCGCCCACTTCATCGCGCATGGCGTCGAGGTTAGGAATATACAGGCCTTTTTCTGCTATATTGGCCGGTACACCACCGAAATCACCGTAGTCGCCGTACAAGCGAGCACCATTAGGCATATCTTCCCAGAAATGACTGCCGTAGCGATAACGCAGGTGTGAGCGCACGAAGAGCTCATTAGTCACCATTTTAGTGGTACCAATGGTGAATTCGTCAATACGACGGGGACGCATATTGTCAGCAAAGAATTTACCTGACGAACCTGCAGCACCACCGGCATCTACAAAGTCACCATTCTCATCGAAACGAACTAACAGGGTACGGCGGGTATTACGATCCCATGATGCAGCCCGTGCCAGTGAACTGGCATTCGGATTGTAGCTGGCGTAATTAGCAAATACAGTCGCCGATTCTTCGTACTCCCAGGTAACGCCCAAACGCGGCTGGATCATGTCTTTCCAGTCGGTTTTGTACATTTCGTATTTCTCACCCGGCGCTAACTCGTAGCCTGATACATTACTGCTGTTTTTACGCAGACCCTGACCATACAAGGTGTCGCGGCTTACCAGAACACCAATGTTATAGGTAAAGTCGCCGTGTTCAATTTCATCGTTGATTTCAAAATCAATCGACTCGGCATAAGACGTAATCGATGAGACTGCGTTGCCATCCTGTACCAGACTCATTTGCTGAATAGAGGCTTCGTAGAAGACGTTGGTTAAATCGCTGTCTCCACCATCGGCGCCCAGACCACCGATGTAGCTGATAGAGCCCCAGCCGTTCGATAGGCGGGATAAGTCTTCTTCCAGCTCAGACCAACGTGCACCGAAATGCAGGAAGTGCGTCATCTCACCGGTGTAGATTTCAGTATCGAAACCCACCTGAAAGGATTCGCGGGCAAAGTCCTGATTGTTATAAGTTGGGTAGGCACCAATGCCGGCACCACCGCTTAAGTCACCGTCATCACCCACATAACCATACTGAGCAATTAACGGCGCAGCTGAAGCATTAAAGGCGTCGATAGCAGCGATTTCATCAGCGGTTGCACCGTCAGGGTAATCACGTAAGCTCGGTACACCGAAATAACCCATTTGATCCAGGTTGCCGATATCCAGTGAATCACCTAATGCCGGCATAAAACCTAATTCCACGTCCGGACGTGAGCTGCCGTCTTCAGAATATTTGGCATACTTAAAGTTCAGGCTCGATGTATCGCCTAATAACCATGAGCCATCTACTGCGGTGATCTTAATTTGCGCTTCAGACCCCAGAGACACACTGTCTGTTTCAAATTCACCAATGGACCCGCCCACTTCCTGTCGATCTGACACACGCTGACTAACATTCAGCAAAATATCTTCGGTGGGTGCCCAGGTGAGCTTTCCGAAATACTCATCACGGGTGTTTTCGTAAGATTTGGTTGGGCCGTATGCTGTGATTTTATTATCGCCGTTCACTTCAGGACGGAAATACGAGCCATAGAAAAACAGCTGATCTTCCAGAATGGGACCACTAACCGAGGCAATAATCCAACTGCGGTCGACATCGCTGATCACGCCATCCACCGGCGTGGAAGTGAATCCTGAATTTTGCAGTCGGTATTCCAGGCTACCATGGAACTCATTAGTACCCGATTTCGTAGCAGAGTTAACCGCAAAACCACCGGCACGATTAAAGCCAATTGCTTTAGCACCACCGCGGTCGACAGACACATAAGCAATATCGTGAGTGGCTGGCTCGGAAGATAAGTTACCAAACATCGGTAAAGATAAGTCCACACCATCCAGTGCATAGCTGTTATCCACACCCGAACCACCGGCTGAGGGCCCAAGCGTGCTATTTTCGCTGTATTCCACACCTGGCAGAATTTTCAGCATGTCGCGGTAAGACTGACCAATCGGCATATTAGCAATAACGTCTTCGCCAAATGAGTTAGTCAGCGCAGAGTCACCTTCAGTAACAATCGCGGTACCGTAAACGGCAATGCGCTCAGCCTGGGCGGGCTCATAGGCCAGGTTAACCACCGACGCCTGCTCCAGCAGCACCATAGTACTGGTTGTGCGCTTCGAGCCATCGGCAAAGGTAAAGGTTACATCATAACTCCCTGGGAGCAGGTAGGGTAATGAGAACGTACCGTCAGGACGTGTGGTTGCCGAACGCGGCTTGGGCATCACGTCGCTGGTTACAACGACTTGCACTCCACTTACCGCTACATCACCCCCGGGCGCGGTTACGGTACCTTTAATACTGCCGGTAATTTGCTGGGCTTGTACTGGCGCACAGATGCCCGCAGCCATCGCGCTGGCAAACATAACGGCGGCAGTAGAAGTTGAACGGTTTTTCCAGGATTGACGAATTGCCTGACGAATCTGACCAGACAGATACTGGCCGGCAAATCTCGCCCTTATTGACGTGAGTTCCTTATGCATGAGAGTGACCCTTTTACTGTTTTTAGTGCGGCTAAATTACCACTTATGGTCAACATTTAACCCACAGCACGACCACACGTCAAGAATAATTTTTTCTAATTATTCATATTTTTTGAAATATTTTATCTCAGATCAAGAATAATTTTCGGCTCAACGGTTTTATTTATTCTATTCTAATACAAACCGGCCTGTTCAGAATTGAGTTTAACGCTAAAATTTGTGCAAAAAACGCGGATTAATCAAAATTTAAACTATTTAATTCATAAGCTTAAAAAATAAACATCCGAAAATAGCAGATAGGTTTTTTATATCATTGTGAGGAATAACATGGGCTTGTTTATTCAATAACGTGATTAATTATTACTCAGGAATAGCTTATTCGTAGAAATAAAATATTAATTATTCCTAATAAAGCCGGAAAATTATTCTGAATTTATCACGGCAGCCGGGTTGGCTGCCGCGTTTTGAACGCTTAAGCGTTAAGGTGATTCCAGGGGCCCGAAATCGCCAGGGTTTTGGTGGGGGAATAAAGGTTTACAAACAGTGTTTTGCCATCCGGCGAGAAACACGCCCCCGCCAACTCCGTTTGCAGGGCCAACTGCGCAAAAGAATACACTTCCCCCGCCGGAGTCACCCCACGTAAGTGATTATCCACAATGGCAGTGTACTGATCTTCACAAATAATCAAATGGCCATTGGGTGTTACCGTTAAGTTATCGCCAAAGTTCAGCACCTGACTGTCGGCACTTTCCACAAACAATTGCAAAACACCTGGTGCATCACTCTCGCCCGGGCTTCCTTCGTAGGCAGAAGGCTTATAAGCCATCACCTGCCCCAGCTTTTTATAGCCGCCGTTGGTGCAGCAGAAATACAATCGGTCCTCTGCCCAGTGAATGCCCTCGCCCCGGGCAAACAACGCAGCCCCGGCCTGATAGCCTTGCTTACGCAGATCATCTTCGGCGCTGTCGGGCGAAGTGATATCTACCCAACTTACATCCAGCCACTCACCCACTGGCATTTCACGTTTGTTCCAGTTGCGTGAGTCAAATTTAGGATAGCCTTTCACGGCCAGCGCCTGCAGTTTTCCGCCCGCCGCCAGATTGCCATATTCATTGGGGATAAAACGATACAACAGGCTGTCACCCCGGTCTTCGGTCATGTAAACAATACCGGTTTCAGGATCCACACAGGCCGCTTCATGATTAAAACGTCCTAAAGCTTTCAGGGGCTTTGCCTCAACCAGCCCTTCCGCGGTAGCAGGCACTTCAAACACATAGCCATGATACTTATCCCCTTCGTCAGACGGCGTATCCACGCTTTCTTCGCAGGTAAGCCAGCTCCCCCAGGGGGTGATCCCGCCAGAGCAATTGCGCACGGTACCTACCAGGCTCAGATATTCCCGTTCTTTATTACCCGTTTGGGTGTTGTACACAATCGTAGTGGTACCACCTGGCAGGGCTTCGTCGTACTGATTATTGTCGTAAGACAAGGGCGACTTAAACGGCTCTGGTTGCCCTGGGCCAAACTCGCTCAAATGCTTAGGCTGCAATTCATGATTGCGAATTAATGCCACCCGGTTTTCATCCAGCGGCAAACACCCCATCCCGTCGGCGCGGTCGGGTACTTGCAGGCCGTCATCCATTTTCTGTGAGAAAGAAGATAAGATTTTATAAGTAAACCCTTCCGGTAGTGACAGTATGCCATTAGGGTCGTTAATAAGCGGGCCATAACCGGCACTGGTTTTCATACTAACGTTGGTGGCAGCCATGGGCTGTCTGAAGAGGCCGCCTGACATACCGGCGGCTGCCAGCGTTCCCAGGGCGACGGTAAACTGTCGTCGTGTAATCATGGTGTTCCTTTGTTTTGCACGGCCATTTTTGTTTTTAATTTACATCGTTACGGTGTATTTCGAATAACAAAATGGGTTTTGGTTCCTTCCAGACAACGGAGTAAACGCTCAACGCGCTATTTTTACCGATAAACTACCCACCAGACGAAGCGCTATTTCTCTTCTTCCAGCAGGCGCATCAGGGTTTTACCCAACCGCACGTTAAGTGCGCCAGCCGCCACCGCTTCGGCAGAGTTTTCCATCAGCTTGGCAGCTAACGAGCCACTGAGCTGATTGGTCATTTCATCGGTGGCCAGATCGAAGATGCTTTGCGCGGCCAGGTTCTGAGCCAGAATTTTCATCAGCTTCCAGTTACCTGCCGTTGCCGGTCGCAGCCCGTATACTTTCGCCACCCGTTTAATGGTGCGCATGCTGATCCACAAAATCACTAACGACTGAATAAGATGATTCGGACTGATAAACGCCATGCTGCCGCTGGCCATGGATTCCCTTTTCACCACTTCACTGGCTTTGGCTTTCACCGGCTCAGCAACAAACTGGCGGTACATTTCCACAATCTCGGCACTGGAATGATCGGCCTTTAACAAGCCGGTAAAGCGCTTGTAGCACTGCTCAGCATAACTGTGGCGGGTAAACTGGCTGGCGTGCAGCTTCAATGCATCCAGCGTTGCCTGCCTGGCGTCGTTGCGCGCCAGTTCTGATAACTTTGGCCGGCGATGAATAAATTGAGTGACTTTGCGATAGCCCCGCACCTCGCCGAGGGTCATGAACGATACGCTTAGCACAAATATCCCCAACACCGCGGCCAACACTGAAGTGGCCACCGGCGAGGAAGCAAAGTTGCTCTCTATGAAGGTGACCGCTTCAAACAGGCTAAACCCAACCACACAGCCAATTCCAGAAAGCAGCGCCAGCCACTTAGCAGAAAAGCCTTTGGCGGGTTCTACCACGGTGAGCGTTTCAGCGTCGCGTTTAACCGGCATGGCATGATCCGGTGGCTGCATATCAATTTCCGTTTGTGTGACTTTGGAGCGATAGTTTTTTTCTGTGGTGCTCACGGTTAGTCCTCCAGTAGATACTGAAACAGCCTGTCCAGGCCATTGCCATTTAAAATGCGCGCCAGATGGTCTCTTGGGACACCGGCGGGTAACGCCGGATAATGCTCCTCGCCTGGCATGGCTTTCAGCGAGTCGGGTAAGGGTTCAAAGGTCGCTTCCATATACCGACCATCCTTGTTTACATAGCGCAGCGCCTGCTCATTTGAACCGGCATCGGTAGCCTGAATGGCCGAGACCAGAAAGTGTTCAAACTGGATTTCGTCTTTATCCAGCTGGGCCGTTGCGCCCCGGGTTACATCTTTAAGCAGCGCCAGCAGGTTGTCTTTCTGGGCCGCCGGAATGAGATCGCTTTTGGTGGCAACAAAGGCGACTTTGGCAATTTTTTGCTGGCGCAACAGATGGCGTTGCACCCAGCCCGGATCGCCATACAGAAAGGTTTGCGCCAAATTGCTTAAGGTTTCCCGCAGCTGATATAAGTGACTTTTGCTGTGATTTAAGCCTTCGAAAAGGTCGACCAGGATGATTTGTTTGTCTGTCTCGCGAAACGTACTTTGTTTTAAATCTGCCAGCCAGCGTTTCTGAAACACCTCAAAATGATGACTAAAACGTTGTGTCCAGGGGCTGGATAAATCACTGCTTATCCGTGACGGCAATGGCGTAAAGCCATATTCCTGCCAGTCGAACCCCGACCCGGGAATAAGAAAACTGCCGGGTTGCAGCATGGAGATGCCCTGGGCTTTGGCAGCCAACAGGTACTCACGGTATTGGGTCACCAGCAAATTAATGGCATCAGGGGTGGGCGGCTGTTCAAAATCGAATTCACTCACCGCCGCATGCCAGTCTTTAGCAAACTGATTCTGCGGCTCATTCATTTGCTGCGCCCAGGCGGAGTCCGACCATTGCGTAAAGGTTTTATCCAGCATGGGTAAGTCGGTGAGCCACTCGCCGGGGTAATCAATAAACTCAAACACGATATCGGTAAACGGCAGCAGGTACTTTTTAACGCCATGGGTCTGGCGCAGTCGCACCGTTAACTGAAAGCCAGCCACCGATTCGGTAGCTGGCGGCCATTCACCTTTTTCCAGCGCCGCCATGTGCTCTTCTACCGGGAATTCAGGCAGGTCGCCCAGTGGCTCCACCCACATGTTCTCAACCAGATCCATGGGCAGGTATCGGAGCAACGGCAGGCACTGATACTGCTGCTCACTGCGGTACTTTAAGATGGTCATCAGGCTGGTAAACAGCATGGATTTACCACTGCGGCTTAAGCCGGTAATGGTAAAACGGTGGCGCGACTGCATAAACCATTCGGCAAATTGTGCCGAGCCGGCATCAGACGCCCGTCTGACCGGTTTAAGCACACTGTCCAGCAAGTTTCGCATGGTAGTCCTCCCGCCCCTTTATCCTGCTAATCCCTGAATGTATTACTTAACGTGGGTGGCTTTGCAATCAATATCAAGCTTTTGCCACACTTTGTTACAGTTACAGCCCAAAGGGGTTATCGATGGACTGAGCCGGTTCGGTAAACCAGCGCGGGCCGTCCTCTGCCATATAAAAATGGTCTTCCAGGCGGATCCCGAACTCGCCAGGCACCACTATCATTGGTTCATTACTAAAGCACATGCCCTGGGCTAATGGCTGCGGATTGTCTTTTACCAGATAAGGCCATTCGTGGATATCCATGCCGATGCCATGGCCGGTGCGGTGAGGTAATCCCGGCAAATCGTAATCAGGTCCAAGGCCAGCACTTTCCAGACTAACCCGGGCCGCGGCATCAACGTCACCACAGGGCGAGCCATTGGCCGCCGCAGCAAAAGCCGCCAGTTGCGCGTCTTTTTCGGCCTGCCACAAACGCGCCTGTTTTTCGCTGGCTCCACCAAAGGAATAGGTGCGGGTAATGTCCGACAAATAGCCATGTAACTTACAACCGGTATCGATAAGCACCAGATCGCCGGGTTTTAATACCTGCGGATCTTTTACGCCATGGGGAAAAGAGGTGGCTTTACCAAATAGCACAATACAAAAATACGATCCGCTGGCGCCCACCTTTTTATGCGCGTCATGAATAAACTGTTCTACCTCGGTGGTGGTGATCCCTTCATGTAATATGCTGGCGGTGGCCTGATGGACTGCCAATGTCATGTCCATCGCGCGCTGAATAAGTGCCAGTTCGCTGGCCGATTTATGCATGCGGCAATGGGCTGTTACGCCACTGGCATTAATGATTTCAATATCCGGCATGGCTTTATTAAAACCATCAACAATGAAAAATGCCGTGGCTTCATCCACCCCCAGCAGATCACCGCCGTTAACCCCAACGTCTTTTAAAACGCTGGCCACCAGCGCAAAGGGGCTTTCGTGTTCCTGCCAGCCAACAATATCGCCGGCAATCACCTGACGCTCCGACAGCGAATCAATTTCAAACAAAGGAGCAATGTAAATTACCTCACCGTTGGCGGGCAGTATCGCCCCCACTAACCGTTCGCTGGGGTACCAGTCCATGCCGGTGAAATAACTTAAATTCGTCCCGGCATTAAGGTAAATGGCTGCAATTTGATGCTCGCGCATATAACGCTGCGCTTTGTCGATACGACGGGTGTATTCGGCTTTATCTACCGGGCGGGTGTCTTTTGTCATGTCGGTCAATGTCGCGAGTGCCGACGCTTTGCTTGCCCCGCCTATACCTTTTTGCATACCTTACTCCTGTGAAAATTCCGGCTTTCAGATAGCGCTCACTATAACTGATGCGCCGGGTCGGCAACAGGCAACCAGCGCGGATTTGGTCTTCCCAAAGCGGCAACCTGACGGTTTCCTCTCGCTCAAGCCATTTCACTGAGGCAGTATGAGTAAGGTACGATAGACTGAATGATATCTGCATAGAACAACAACAGGAGACTCTGGTGCTCACAGCTCAATCCCCCAACCCAGTAAAAATAGTAGCTTTATCGGTAATGATGGCGTGCTCGGCCATCGGTGTAACGGCTTGCTCTTCCACTTCTTCGCCGTCAGCTACCACCAGTGTGGTTCAGAATAGCGCCGACAGCCGCTTTGAAGCGCTGTATGAGGCAGAGTGGGCGTGGCGCCAGAATAAAGACGCTACCGATGAGAACAGTAATACCACCAGCGCGCCGTCGAGCCTGCCGGATGTTAGCATTCCTACTCAGCAAAAACGTCTCGCCCGGTGGCAGGAGACCCTGGCACAGCTCGACGCTATCGACGTAGACGCCTTATCACAAACCAATCAAATCAACTACGCGGTGTATCGCCTGCAAGTTGAAAACCTGATTGCCGACCAGCAGTTTAAAACCTACGAAAAGCCTTTACTTGGTGATACGGCGTTCTGGAGCAACCTGGCCTATATCACCCGTGAAACCTTTCATAGCGAGCAGGATTTCGATAATTACATACAGTGGCTGCAAGACATGCCGCGCTATTTCGAGCAGCAGATTGCCAATATGAAGCTTGGCCTGGCACGTAAGTTTACGTTACCGAAGATTTCTTTACAGGGCCGCGATGCATCAGTGATCTCGGTAGTGGAAGCAAAAGGCGCGGATAACATGTATTTCAAGCCGTTTAAGAAAATGCCTTCCCGCTTAAGTGAAGAAAAGCAAGCGCAATTGCAGGCCAAAGCCAAAGCCGCTATCGCCGAATATGTTATTCCCGCTCATCAGACATTACTGACTTTCTTGCAGGAAGACTACATTCCTAATGCCCAGCCTTCGATTGCCGGTTATGACCTGCCCGATGGCAAAGCCTATTATCAGGCGCAAATTAAGAAGTACACCACGCTGGATTTGAGCGCTGAAGAAATCCATCAGATAGGGTTGGATGAAGTCGCCAAGATCCGCCAGCGCATGCATGAAGTAATGGCCGAGGTAGGCTTTGACGGTGACTTACAGGCCTTTTTAACCTTCCTGCGCACCGACGAACAGTTTTATGTTGATACCCCACAGGCACTGCTCGACCGCGCGGCCTGGACTGCCAAGGAATTTGATGCCGTGGCAGGCCAATGGTTTGGTCACCTGCCCCGTAAACGTTTTGCCATTATTAAAGTGCCGGATGACATCGCGCCATTTTATACCGCTGGCCGCGGTGGCCCGGGGACTTACTGGGTAAACACCTACGACTTACCTTCGCGCCCACTGTATTCGTTACCGGCGCTCACGCTGCACGAATCGGCCCCGGGTCATGCGTTCCAGATGCCGCTGTCACTGGAAAACAATGCCATTCCTGAGTTTCGCCGCAAGAGCTATATCTCTGCATTCGGTGAGGGCTGGGCACTGTACAGCGAGTTATTAGGTGAAGAAATGGGCCTTTACCATACCCCTTACGAGGTATTTGGCATGCTCAGCTACCAGATGTGGCGAGCGGCTCGTTTAGTGGTTGATACCGGTATCCACGCCAAGGGCTGGACCCGTAAACAGGCGCAGGATTTTATGAAAGAGAATACCGCGCTGTCGATTCATGAAATCACCACCGAAGTAGACCGCTATATCGCCTGGCCTGGACAGGCACTCTCCTACTATCTTGGCCAGATGGCCATTGTTGAATACCGCGCACGTGCGGAAGCGGCCCTTGGTGAGCAGTTCGATATTCGTAACTTCCACGACATGATCCTGCAAATGGGCTCAGTGCCCCTTGCGGTTCTGGAAGAACGAGTCGATAAGTTTATTGCCGAAGGCGGCCCATCGCCCTACCCGGCTGTTTAATATCCGGAAAAAAGGGCATAAGCACTTATGCCCTTTTTTAAATCAGCAAACTTCTATTTATAATGCCTCAGTTGCCAGCTTAAGCGCTTCAGACACCGCTTCGCCAGCGTCAGTTTGCACATCAGGTATAACGCCGCTACTTTTCCAGCTATCGCCGGTTTGTGGATGTTGCAGCTCAGCGTAAGCCATCACCATGCTTAAATGCTCACTCAGTTTCTTCACGGTGGTCATATAACCCAGGCCAATGGTTGGCATGCCCACTATCGTCGCCCGGTCGGCTTGCTGCAATGTGAAAGCGACAAACTCCCAGGAACCGGCAATAAAAGGCGATGTAACAATAAACAGCGGCTTGTCTCTGTCAACGGCATTCGTCACCTTCTCCGCCAACAAAGGAGTGCGATTATTGTGGGCAAAAGTAACCATCGAGAGCGGCTTTCCGACTGGCATAAAATGACTCAGAAACTGTTGCGAGAGCGGCAATGAAGTCATGCCGGCACTTCTGAGGTCGATCACAATTGCCTGACTGCCAGCTAAAAAAGCCATCGCTTTATCAATTTCTGCCTGCCACTGCTCATCCAATAAATCACCATCGACGGCGAGGTAGCCAATATCGCCCTCCAGCATTTGCGTTTGAAGCGCGCCGGGCAGCACCTCACCAGCCATCGCGGTGCCGTTTAGCCCGGACTGCCAGTGCAGTTCGAAGTTGGAATCCTGACTTATTGAGTAAAGCATGGACTCCAGTTTTATTTTCAGGCGACCGAAAGAAAACGGACCGTTAAAGTCACCTCGCTGCAGAGCATTGTTAAGTAATTCAACCGTGTCCTGACGTGCGTCATCACGTATATACTCCTGCTTAACGGCGCTTATCAGCTGGGTCACTGCATCATGGACTTCCTGCTTCGCTAGTAAAGGTTCGTTTGCCGCAAATGCAGGGGCCAACGCCGGTGTTAAGCCAACAAGGTTGAAAATGAATACCACAAGTAAAATGCGTTTAACGAACGTCACCGGCTCATTCCTTTATAGTTGCCTATCCTATAAGTTGGTATTAAGTATCCGCTTTCAATGCGTGGTGAATAAAAACAGATATCCGGACATAAACTACAGCTAAGCTGCCAACCGTTAAAGTGCTACAATAGCGCCGTCTTTTTTAATCAGTAGCGATGTAAGTTATGCGTTTTTCCGACCTGGGGCTGCACACCCAATTGTTAGCCATCCTTGACGAGCTTGGCTATCAAACTCCAACGCCTATTCAACAGGCTGCCATACCCGAGGTACTGGACGGGCGCGACGTACTGGCCGGGGCACAAACCGGAACGGGCAAAACCGCGGCGTTTGCCTTGCCGTTAATTCAGCGGTACCTGACCGACCAAAGCCCCCAAAACGCCATTGGTGTGTTAGTGCTTACCCCAACGCGCGAGCTCGCCCAGCAGGTACACCAGAGTTTTGTTACCTACAGCCAGAATACCGGCTTACGCTCGGTAGCAGCCTACGGCGGAGCAAGCATCAACCCGCAGATTGAAGCATTAAACCAGGGCTGTGACGTATTGGTTGCCACCCCCGGGCGGTTACTGGAACTGGTTATCAAGGAGCTTATTGACCTGAGCAACCTGCAAACGCTGGTACTCGATGAAGCCGACCGGATGTTGGATATGGGCTTTATTATCGATATCAAGCGCATCCTCCGACACTTGCCAGAAGAGCGCCAGACGCTGTTTTTCAGTGCCACGTTTAACGATGAGGTGTTTGCCCTCAAAAACACCCTGCTGAAAGATCCGGCACTCATTGAAGTGGCCGAAAGGAACACCACTGCCGCAAAAGTTGAACAACGCATCTATGAAGTGGACAGTCACAAAAAAGCGGCTCTGGTGGCTTACCTGATTGGAGCTAACAACTGGCAGCAGGTACTCATATTTACCCGCACCAAGCAGGCGGTGGATGCCTTGGCCAAAGAGCTTGGCAAAGACGGCATCACTGCCTCGGCCGTTCATGGCGACAAAGCGCAAGGCGCACGCGAACGTGCTCTGGAAGCCTTTAAAACCGGTCAGGTCCGCGCACTGGTTGCCACCGATGTGGCCGCCCGGGGCCTTGATATCCAGCAGTTACAGTATGTCATCAACTATGAGCTTCCCTATAACGCCGAGGACTATATCCACCGCATAGGTCGCACTGGCCGGGCCGGTTTAGCAGGGCTGGCAGTATCGCTGGTTTCCCATAAAGAGAAGTACCTGCTTGAGGACGTTGAAAAGCTCACCGGCGAACATTTTATTCCCCAGTGGGTGGAAGGTTTTGAGCCCAACCCAGCCGCACAGGAAAGCGCTGGTAACACCCGACGCAAACCATCGAAAAAGTCTCTGCGCGCTAACGCCCTGGGTGAAACTGCCGGCAAAGGAAAAGCCGGCAAACGGCGTCGCCGCTAGGGCGTGCTGACCTGTGCTTTTGAATATATAAAATGCCAAATCCGCAGGTTTGACAGCCGTGTTTTTTCAGCGGGGTCGGGGTACCATAGCGCGTCTTTTGCTGCGGAGCTCGCATGGCCCATTCATCACAACTTCTCACCGGCCCCATTCATAAGGCACTGCTATCGCTTGCCATTCCCATAGTGATCAGCCAGCTTCTGCAATCCGCTTATCAGTTAACTGATGCATTCTGGGTAGGTCGCCTGGGTCCGGCGGAAGTCGCCGCCGTGTCGATTAGTATGCCGGTAACCTTTCTGGTGATAGCCATAGGGGCGGGCCTTGCCATGGCCGGCGCCACACTGGCCGCCCAGTATATGGGCGCCGGGCGCAGGGATGAGGTCGACAAAGTCTCCGCACAAACCTTATTAATGGTACTGGTAATGTCCACAATACTGGGTACTTGCGGATATTGGTTATCGCCCCATTTTCTGACTCTGCTGAAAGTAGAACCCGAGGTTTACAGCAACGCACTGAGCTTTATGCATGTCTCTTTCATCGGCGTGATCTTTGTATTTACCTTCAACATGTTCCAGGCATTAATGCGCGGTGTGGGCGAGGTGCGTATACCGCTGCTGATTGTGCTTGGTACCGTGTTGCTTAACCTGGTCCTCGACCCCTTGTTTATCTTTGGGTATGGCAGTTTTACCGGTTTAGGTGTTACCGGCGCAGCCCTCGCCACTTTGGTTACCCAGGCGCTGGCTGCCGTAATAGGCATTGGCATTTTGCTCAAAGGCCGCCATGGCATTCATGTTCGGTTGCGCTACTTTATTCCCGATTACAGTTATATTCGCCGCGCCTTTTTCTTAGGCATTCCCGGCTCGGTGGATCTCTCTGCGCGGGCCCTTGGGCAAATCATTATGTCGTTTCTGGTGGCCAGTTTCGGCACCGTGACCATTGCCTCTTATGGCGTAGGTAATAATATTTTGATGTTTGTTACCATCCCGGCACTGGGCCTGGGGATGGCCATCTCTACTCTGGTTGGGCAGAACCTGGGCGCCGGTCAGATAGAGCGCGCTTCGCAAGCGGCGGTTACCGGTGCCATTTGGGGCTTCGTGTCGCTGACGTTAGTTGGCATCCTGAGCTTTTTGCTGGCCCCACAAATCATCGCGTTTTTCGTGCCCGAGCAACCCGAAGTCATTGCCACCGGCGCTGAGTTTGTCGAAGTAATGGCGCTCACCTGGGGCGGTATGGCGATACAGGTTTGTATTACCGGCGCGTTCAGAGCCTCCGGTAATATGATGAACGCCATGGTGCTATCGCTATTGTCGCAGTGGATGTTCTTATTCCCCATAGCGTTTGTCTTATCGAAACACACAGAGCTCGGTAAAGCCGGTATCTGGTGGGCCTTTGCAGCCACCAATATCCTGATTGGCATTGTGAGTATTTGCTGGCTGGCCCGAGGCACCTGGAAACACACCAAACTTACCAATCAAAAGCAGGAAGTGCTCCACGTTACCGAAGAAACCCTGCGTGAGTCAGACGATCAGTATTATCCTTAGTAAAGAGAAAACATATGAAAATCCACCGTATTAATCCCACCCAACGTTGGTCAGAAATCACCGTTTTCAACGGCATCGCCAACTTTGTAGAAGTGCCTGAAACGGACGACGTCCTCGACATTGAAGGTCAGGTGAGCGCCATTTTTGCTCAGGCCGAAGCGTCTCTTGCTTTAATCGGCAGCGATAAGTCACGCATCTTAAGTGTGACAATCTATATTACTGACTTTAGCCTGGTAGACCGCCTGAATGCCGTATGGGATGCCTGGTTTGATGAAGGGACAGCACCAAGCCGTGCGTGCGTAAAAGTGGAGCTGGCCGACCCGGACTGGCTGCTGGAAATGGCCTTTACCGTTGCCGCAGGCGAAGGGTATTTATAAGCCTCGTGGGAGCGGTGCCAGCCGCCCCCACACGTGAAATCAGCTTTCTTTTACCTGATTGCGCAGTACGAACTTCTGTATTTTACCGGTGGACGTTTTAGGCAGCTCACCAAAGATAATATTCTTAGGCACCTTAAAACGCGCCATATTATTGCGGCAAAATTCTATCACCTCTTCGCCGCTTACCTGCATACCGTCTTTTAGCTTAATAAACGCGGCCGGCACTTCCCCCCACTTTTCGTCCGGTTGTGCCACTACAGCCGCTTCAATAATAGCCGGATGGCGATAAAGCACGTCTTCAACCTCGATACTCGAGATATTTTCCCCACCAGAGATGATAATGTCTTTGGAACGGTCTTTAATTTCCACATAACCGTCGGCATGCCATACCGCCAAATCACCGGAATGAAACCAGCCACCTTCGAAAGACTCATCAGTGGTCGACGGGTTCTTCAAATACCCTTTCATCACCACATTCCCACGCATGAAAATTTCACCAACGGTTTTGCCATCCTGAGGCACCGGTTCAAGGGTAGTGGGATTGGCCACCATAATGTCTTCCTGCATGGGGACCTTAACGCCTTGCCGCGCTTTCTTTCTGGCCTTTTCTTCAATGGGCAGCTCGTCCCACTCATCGTGCCAGGCGCAGACTACACAAGGGCCGTAAGTTTCGGTGAGGCCGTAAACATGAGTGACCGCAAAGCCCATTTCCTCCATGCCCTGAATCACCGCCGCCGGTGGCGCAGCGCCCGCCGTCATCACACTCACCTGATGTTCGATGCCCTGTTTTAACTCATCCGGTGCGTTGTTAAGCATATTCAGTACAATAGGTGCGCCGCAAAAGTAATTAACCCCGTCTTCCCTAATAGCCTGATAAATGGCATCGGGGCGAACGTGGCGCAAGCACACGCTCACACCGGCATTAGCAGCAATGGTCCAGGGGAAGCACCAACCATTGCAGTGGAACATTGGCAGCGTCCATAAATAGCGCGGATGGGGCGCCATATTCCACGACACAATATTACTCACTGCATTCAGGTAAGCACCGCGATGGTGATACACCACGCCTTTGGGATCGCCGGTGGTACCAGAAGTATAATTGAGCGTAATGGCATCCCATTCGTCTTCTGGCAAAGACCACTCATATGCCGCCGCATCGCCGGTAGCGATAAACGCTTCATAATCCATCTCGCCAATCAATTCGCCACCTTCGTAATAAGGGTCGTCGATATCAATCACCAACGGGGTTTTATTTAGCATTTTCAACGCCTTACCGACCACTTCAGAAAACTCCCGGTCAACCACTACCACTTTGGCTTCGCCATGTTGCAGGATAAATGCGATGGCTTCAGCATCCAGACGAATATTGACCGCATTGAGCACAGCCCCGGTCATCGGCACACCAAAGTGCGCCTCAAACAGCTCTGGTAAGTTTGGCGAGATAAAGGCGACGGTATCGCCCTTGCCTATTCCCCGTTTTGTCAGGGCGCTGGCAAGCTGCTGCGTGCGCTCATAGGTTTCGGCCCAGGTGCGGCGGGTTTGCTGGTGAATCACCGCCAGATGGTTGGGGTAAACCGCAGCAGTGCGCTTAATAAAAGACAATGGGCTCAACGCCGCAAAGTTGGCTGGGGTTTGATCGAGTCCTAACGCATAGGGGTTATGAGGTGTAGGGTTCATGGTTATCCTTATCGCATTCAAACAAGTGTTTAATTTATTCTTCCATACTAGACTTTTGTTTAAGCTAAGTACAGTAGCCGATGGTCTTAGATAGCTGGATTTGTTGAGGCTTTTTATGTTTCAAATATGAAACTCCACGATAACCCGTAACAAAAATAAAACATTTCGGTTATCTTTAACGGCGGGTTATGGTATTTGTATGACAAATAAAAATATCCATGGATAGTTATGCGGTTTGTTCTCTTCGCGACGTTATTGTTTTGTTATGCGTGTGCCCCGGTAACGGATAATGCCCACCCGCCATCTGCACGGCTAATCCCTCTTGCTCAGGATGCGTTCTCAGGCAGTTCGGTAAATGTTCTCTCCGGTGTGAAGCAAACTCTGTATACCCGCAACGGTTTGCAATACGCAGCGTTTTATAACGCAAACGCCAAACTGGTAGTGGCTAAACGGGCAGTCAACAGTGACCAGTGGCAAGTTGTGGAAACATCTTTCAGTGGCAATGTGAACGACGCTCATAACCACATCAGCCTGGTGGTGGACGACGAGGATTACCTGCATATCGCCTGGGACCACCACAATACGCCCCTCAAATACGCCAGATCGGTTGCGCCGGGCAGCCTGCAGCTCACCAAAGCGCGTATGTTAAGCCAGCCCGGCGCGGAGGCCGCGGCACTGGAGAATAGCGTCACCTACCCGCAATTTTACGCCCTGGCCAACGGCGACCTGCTGTTTGCCTACCGGGATGGCGGTTCCGGGCGCGGCAATCTGGTGCTTAACCGATACAACGGCAAGAGCAAGCAATGGCAGCGTCTGCATAACTCACTGATCGACGGCGAAGGCCAGCGCAGCGCCTACTGGGATATGGCCGTGGATGCAAACGGCGTGTTGCATCTGGCCTGGATTTGGCGCGAAACACCGGACGTTGCCACCAATCATGATTTGTCCTACGCCCAATCCACCGACAATGGCGCCACCTGGCAACGTCTTAATGGCCAGCCTTACACGCTGCCGATTACACTGGCCACCGGTGAGGTCGTTAAAGCCGTACCGCAGCAGCACAAGCTGATGAACCCACCGGTTGTGACCGCCGATGCCCAAAGCCGGCCATTTATCGCCAGTTACTGGGCCGATACCCCAACCGATATTCCCCGCTATCACGTGGTATTTAGTGATGATACTCAGGGTAAAGGCAGCCCGGATTGGCACGAAATGAAAGCCCCCAAAGTGGCTGAAAATTTTGCCCTGAGCGGCCATGGCACTAAACGCCCGCCGATTTCCCGCGCGGTGTTGCTGGTAGAGTCAACCCGCAACGCCCGCCAGGTGCATTTGATTTACCGTGATGACTATCAACACGGCAATGTGATTGCGCTTTCGAGCCCCCTGAAAAAGCCCGCCTGGCATACACAGGTACTGTTAGATCAGGCGTTGGGCGCCTGGGAGCCCAGCCTGGATATTGCCGCCTGGCATAACGAGCAACAAGCCCATTTACTGTTACAGGCGGTCGCCCAGAACGATGGCAACGACCACCAAAGCCTGGCCACCGCCCCCAGTCATATTGGCGTGCTGGTTTGGCAACCGTGAATAAAGGAATAATGATGAAACTACGAACTACGCTGGTCGCGAGCCTGTTACTGATAACCAGCCTGCCGGGGTTGGCCAAACTCCCTGAACAGGACGATATCGTGAATGTTATGCAACAGGTTGCCGACTGGCAAATCGCCCATTTTCACGATGATATGGAACGCGAAAACGAATGGGAAAACCGCTTTAATGCCTGGACTTACGGCGCACTGTATATCGGTATGGAAAAATGGGCGCAGATGGCTACGTCCGACAAATACTATCAATTCTTACTGGAGGCGGCCGCCAACAACAACTGGGATTTAGGGCCGGGCAAATACCACGCCGACGATCAGGCTGTGGGGCAAGTATACCTGTCGCTCTACGATAAGTTTCAGCAGCCTCATATGCTGGCCAAAGTCCTTGAGCGCACCGAGTGGATCATGAACAATCCCAGTCAGCAGCCCATGCGTTTAAACCACTATAAATACACCGAGCGCTGGACCTGGTGTGATGCCCTGTTTATGGCGCCGCCAGTGTGGGCAAAGCTTGCCAGCATTACCGGTAATGACCGGTTCACAAATGAAATGTTTGCCGAATACGTAGCCACCGTAAATCACCTGTACGATAAAGAAGAAAAGCTGTTCTATCGCGACGAACACTTTATCGATAAACGCGATCAGGGCCATAAGATTTTCTGGGCACGAGGCAACGGCTGGGTATTCGGCGGCCTCACGCTTATTTTGCAGGAATTACCCGAAGGCCCGCAAAAGGCTTATTTCAGCAAGCTGTACCGCGACATGGCGGCTAACCTGATTACCTTACAAACCGAAAAGGGCCACTGGGCCATGAGCTTAAAAGCGGCCGAGCTTTACCCTACCCCGGAAACCTCAGGCACCGCATTTTTCACCTACGGGCTGGCCTGGGGCATAAATAATGGTTATCTCAATAAAGCCACATATCTTCCTGCTATTGAGCGTGGCTGGCAGAGCCTGACAAGCCATATAACCGACGAAGGTATGCTGGGTTACGTGCAGCCGGTAGGCGCAGGCCCCGGCGAAGCCTGGCCGGATAAAACCGAAGTTTACGGCGTCGGTGCTTTTCTGGCTGCCGGCAGCGAGCTTTACAAACTCACCGCAAATTGACCAAAACTGGCAGGCAATCATGCAGAAACTGACAAATTATCTCACCAGGGCTAAATGACTCAATGTGTTCTGGCCAGCCTATCCAGGAAGCATTACTATCAAACTGAATTTACACTTAGTTAACATTAACCTTGAGTAGCCAGCAATGCGTATTTTGCTAATTTTGCTTTCCCTGCTATCTGCCATTCCCACCATGGCAGACGAACTGGCCAAACCGGAACTGGAATTTATCTTTAAAGCCTTCGTTACCCTGGATGAACCCCACGAACTGGGCAAGACCACATACGGCAAGCGCCGCATTATTGGCATTAACGGGGGGACATTTAAAGGCCCCGACATGCAGGGTGTTGTGCTTGATGGCGGCGCAGACTGGCAAACCGTCAGGGCTGACGGCACTGCCGATTTGGTAGCAAAATACAGTTTAAAAACCGATGATGGCTATGTGATTTACATTCAGAACTCCGGCATTCGTACAGCCTCGCCACAAGTGCTGGCCAGGCTGGCAAAAGGTGAGGCGGTTCCCTCTTCGGAGTATTACATGCGCACCGCTGCCACGCTGGAAGTCAGCGAAGACAGTCCTTATGCGTGGTTAAATAAGAGTGTGATCATTTCTACCGGCCGGCGTAATGCCGACAGCGTGGAGTTGGATTTTTATCGGGTCAAATAAGTCTCGGGGCGATAAATCGTCGCCCCGTAGTATTTATCAGGTATTTACTGGCTGTCAGCCGCGTCTTCGCCTTCAAGCTGCTGTTCTTTTAGCTCAAGCTCTTTAACTTCGGCTTTAATTTGTTCGCGCAGCTGGTCGTGTTGCTCTCTGCTTAGCGGGTAAATTTTGTTGATATAGCATTTAAATGGCAGCGAATCAGGCGTGTAGATAAAGTCGGTGCCCTCGCTGAGGGAATTACCAAAGCGGCGGTGCAGCAATATACCGGGCGCAAAGGCTATTTCATTACACCGGGGCACCAGCTTCACCAGATAATGACGCCTTGGTGAACTGCGCAATATCAGATACTCATCACTGAGTTCGGTGTAGCTGTCCAGCCTAAAGGCACTGATAGTATGGTCGCGTTCAAGGGATTCATCGGCCACAAACTGCTCCACCAGCGTGACCATTTCACTGTTGGTTAAGCGCGGTGTTGCACACCCGGCTAACACCAGTGCTGTCATCGCTAAAATCCAATATCGCTTCATAATATCCCCTTTAAAAAACCTGAATGTTGCTCGTTCGACAACCGATCTGCCTAATAATTCCTTGTTTATCAGTTGCCACTTAATAGCCTAGCACGCCTTGATTAACCGAACCTGAACGTATATGAGTATTACTTAGAAACCAACAGCTTATGCTGCTATTATTCAGTACATTGCAGCCATCATCAGCGCGCAACACATCAAGAAACGGGATAAAGAGACAGCCATTGGACACCAGAGAGTTTATTCAAATACGCCGGTTTATTCTAAAACTGGGTAAAATGCTGCACAAATACGGCACACCTGCGTTTCGCCTGGAAGCCTATTTAACCGAGGTAGCCCGCTATCTGGGGGTGTATGCTTCGTTTATCTCTACGCCAACGTCGTTATCGGTGGTGATCTGGAGTGACCGTCACGAAGAAGAATACAGTCATAACGCACGCCTTGAGCCCGGCGAACTGGATTTAAACTCTTTGTCGCTTACTGATGAGCTGGCCAATCTGCTGCTATCCGGCCAGGTAACCCTGCAGGAAGCCGACCAGCGCTTAACCGAAATAGAAGCCATGCCGAGCCCGTACGGTAAACTTATTACCGGCTGTTCATTTGGTCTTTCCACTGGCGCCTTCGGCATGCTAATGGGCGCGAGCTTATCGGAAATTTTCTGGTCCGGACTGTTTGGCTTTGTGGTGTATTTCTGGGTACTTTGGTCGGAACGTTCCAAGCGTGTAGCGCTTATGCTAGAGCCCGTTATTGCTTATGTGGTCGCGTTTCTGGCCTGCGTGGCGAGCCGCTTTTTCGACCCCGGCATTAACATTCCCATTATCATCCTGTCGTCAGTAATTATTTTTGTACCGGGGCTGGCGCTGACCATGGGGCTTGCCGAGCTCTCCTCGCGCAATATGGTGTCGGGCACAGCACGTATTATGGATGCCATGATGCAGCTGTTTAAACTGTATTTTGGTGCCTTTTTAGGAGTCGCCACCGGTTTTAGTTTATTTGGCGAAAATACCTATGCACCGGCTGAATCCCTGCCCTATTGGTCGACCTGGCTAGCCGTGGTATTGCTGGGGTTTGGCCTGGTGGCTATCTTTCGCACCCGGGCCAAACATATTCCCTGGGCACTGGCCGCCGCTTTAATCGGGTATAGTGCTACGGCACTCAGCTCCGATTTTTTACCGCAAAATGTCGGCAGCTTCGTAGGGGCCTTTACGCTGGGGATTTTTGCCAATGCCTTTACCCGCATTGCCAATCAGCCTGCCACCATTGTGGCCATGCATGGTCTGATTGTGCTGGTGCCAGGCTCGAAAACCTATATCGGGCTGAATTCGTTCGTCTCGGGTCAGGATTTTGTGAATGCCGAGCACATTGGCCAGGATGTATTTTTGATTTTTATGTCGCTGGTTGCCGGACTCATTTTTGCTAATGTGGTGTTCCCCACTAAAAAAGCGCTCTGATTAACCAATTATGCCCAGTTCAACGGCGCGCAGCACTGCGCGGGTGCGATCGCGGGCATCTAGCTTGGCCAGTATCGTCGACACCTGATTTTTTACCGTGCCTTCTGACTTAAACAGCGCCCCGGCGATTTCTTTATTACTGCACCCGGAGGCCATTAACCGCAGGATTTCCTTTTCCTTGGCCGACAGCGGTTCAACCGGTGCCGGGCCGTCGGGCGTGGTATTTAAGCCCTGCAGACTGTTGATAAGGGTATTGGTAATGGCCGGCTGAATCAGCGACTCGCCGTTATGCACCGCCTCTATACCGTCGACCAGGGTTTCCAGCGACACGTCTTTTAGCAGGTAGCCTTTGGCACCGGCGCTGAGTGCGCCCATTAAACTCTCGTGGTCGTCAAAGGTGGTGAGCATAATGGTGGGCAGCAGTGCGCCATCTTGTTTCAGCGCGTTGAGGAGTTCGATGCCGGTCATGCGTGGCATGCGAATATCCAGCAGCATCACGTCCGCCTTGCCGGCGTTGGCTTGCAGCCACTCGCGGGCTTCCTGGCCATCGTTTGCCTGGCCTACCACTTCTACTTCATCGGATAGCGCCAGCAGGCTACACAGGCCTTGCCGCAATAACTGCTGATCGTCTACCACCAATACGCGAATCATCCCGGCTCCGGTATCATCAACAGGGTATGAAAGCCCCGCGGGCTTGCATTGAACTCAGCACTGCCGTTGAGCTCGGCAACACGCTCCTTAATACCAGTTAAGCCGTTACCTGGCTGATACTCACCAGCGGTGCCGTTATCAGTAATTTCAGTAACCAATTGATTGGCCTTACGGCTTATCTCAATGCGTAGCTCACTGGCTTTACCGTGACGGATGCTGTTGGTCAGGCTTTCCTGCACACATCGTAGTATCGTGGTGGCCTGCAACAAACTTAGTTCACTTAAATCACCCTCACAA
>OJDQ01000291.1_pt1 | contig 24554 bp, 22 predicted proteins | sample 1592851 | NCBI WGS metagenome assembly OJDQ01 (sample SAMN05416774, study PRJEB24817) | seawater metagenome | isolation source: Sea water | place: Canada:Atlantic | collected 2013-07 | reverse complement strand
ATCTTCCAACAAGTGTTGGGCGCAGGCTTTCAGCTGAACTTTCACGCCATTGGCGACCGCGCTAATCAAATGGTACTGGATGAATTTGAACGTACCTTCAGCTCCACTGGGGGCCAGGAACTGCGCAACCGTGTAGAGCATGCCCAGGTCATTGCGGTAGAGGATTTATCGCGTTTTGCCGAGTTACAGGTATTACCTTCCATGCAGCCTACTCACGCCACCAGCGATAAAAACATGGCCGAAGACCGTTTGGGTAAAGACCGTATGGAAGGCGCTTATGCCTGGAAAACCCTTATCGACAGTGGCATTCCGCTACCGCTGGGTTCCGATTTTCCGGTAGAGCTGGCCAACCCGTTTTATGGTCTGCACGCAGCGGTGACCCGTCAGGACAGAAACAATCAACCGGTGGCTGGCTGGTACCCGGAACAGGCGTTAACCGTTGAACAAGCCTTTAAAGGCTTCACACTCGATGCGGCCTATGCTGCCCATATGGAAGACTCTCTGGGCACATTAACGCCGGGCAAATGGGCCGATTTCATTCTGGTCGATCAGGATATTTTTAAAGTGCCGGCTCAGGACATCTGGAAAACCAAGGTCATTCAAACCTGGGTCGCCGGTGAGAAAGTCTTCGACGCGAACACTACCACCAAATAAGATCTGTACACCTGCGGCCAGCCAGGCCGCAGGCTCTGCTATTTGACAACATTAAAACGCGGTTTTACCGGGCAAGTTAACGGGCAGCACCAGTATTCCCCGATTTGTCTTTTGCCTAGTGGTTGAACAGACTTTCGCGAAAATCGAGAGTGGCTGTGCGCGGATCCTCTACATGTTTTGTTTCATCGGTGCCAATAAGCTGCACCGTGGTTGTATTGGCAGAACCGCGCGGCCAATCCGGCAAGCCATCGCCATTTGGATTACCTGTTTTAGCAAAGTTTACCCAGTATTGATGCATCAGTGACGCAACCGCTCTATCTTGCTCCGATTCGAGTTTTTGTAAGCGGCGTTCTGGCAAATCAAATACATAAGGGATTTCACTGGCATGCGGTGCACCGCCCATGGCTATCCCGGATTGAACTCCGACGTGAGCAAAACGATACAGCCACACGTTGTAGTCTTTTGCGGCAAGCGTTCGGGTGATGGCGCGAGCCGGCTCAATAAATATCATATCGGCACTGACTTTTGTGGCAACTTCCAAACCGCCGGTATCACCATCAGGGTCGTATAACTCTCGGGCCATACTTTCGTGTTTACCAAAGGTGCTAAAAATGTTGTCTTTATCGGTGCCTATCGGAAAACCGTCAGCAGAATTAGCACCGATGATAAGAGGCACCCTGGCATAAAGACCCACTTTTGCAGCATCCAGAGCTCCCCCCAGAATGGTGCGGCCATCAATGATTGGGCCTGAGTAGCCTGGTTGACCCATTGTCGCCATGGAGAGATTACCTACTACGTCTCTGGCTGGTATAGCCCGGAGTGCTTCGGCTGTTTCGGCCGGTGAAAATTGTAAGCCTGATGCCGCCGCACTGGGAATATCCTTGTAAGGGATTGATTCGTTGCGCCCGGCGCCCGACTCGATGATAGCCCCTTGAAATAAGCCAAGTGCCAGAGGTGTCTGGAGCAACATGTGCACAGACATGCCGCCCGCACTCTCGCCAAACACGGTGACCTGTGCCGGATCGCCACCAAAGCTGGCAATGTTATCGCGGCCCCACCTGAGCGCAGCTATCTGGTCGAGAACCGCGAAATTAGTGCCGACGCCCTCATCAGCCAAAGCCGGGTGGGCGAAAAAGCCAAATCGACCCAAGCGGTAGTTAAGGCTAACAAATACAAGCCCATCACGAGCAAAGTTTTCTCCTGAATAGACCGATTGAGAGCTACCACCATACACAAAGCCACCACCATGTATCCACACTAGTACAGGTAGTGCATCGCCTTGCTTAGCGCCAGCCGGCTTCCATACATTGACAAACAGGCAATCTTCATCAGGCTCGGTCTGTAGTCCGGGAATAGAGCCCGCCGGAAAGGGAGCCTGAGCACAATCGCTACCGAACTGAGTGGCATTGAGCGTGCCTTTCCATGAGGCAGGGGGTTGTGGCGCGCGCCAACGATTTTCGCCAACCGGAGGCGCAGCATAGGGAATACCGAGAAAAGCGGAAATATCATTGTGGGTTATCCCCTCAACGGTTCCTGTGTGGGTGTTAATCGTTTCTGCCAACGCAGGATTAATCACCAACATTAGTGCTGCCAACGCAGTGCCCAGAAATATTCTCATAGATTGTCCTTATTATACGATTATGTGGCGTACATCACTGCCGAGATAGACAACGTTCAGTGGTGTAAATTTTAAGGCTGTGAAGGTGTGAGCCCCATCAGTAAGAGGCAAGTATTGCGCCACACATCGGGGAGCCTAATTGGCGTGATTGGGGGGTATTTTTGTAGCGAAATGTCGTTAATCAAGACATCGGTGTATTACCGAAATGCACTTTGTGTCGTGGGGAAAGTGCCAGCACTGGGCGTGAAGGGGAAAGCCCATGCTAAGCGGCATAGCTGGCGAGGATTTCGAAAACATTAAAACAGCTGGCACTTATGCTGTGGGCATTTCTGGGCACTCGTTCCAATGCCACCTGATTCCCTGCTCTTGTGCCAGCGTATAACAGCACTCTCAGGTAGAAAGCGCTGACGCTGCAGTCATTTAGGGTCTGGCTCTTTGCCGTGAATAACCCGCAATGACGCTTTATTCGTAGTGACGTTCCATCCACATAATTTGCATTTTGAGGTCGCTGATTTCTTTCTTTGCCTCGGCTAATTCGTCAACCATTGAACGATCATGGATTGCGTTATCATCAAATGAATTGTTTTGAACATTGCTATCTTGTTGAGACATAAGTATTCACCACGCTTTATAATAGATTAAGGGTACGAGACGCTGTAATTAGGAATGAAAACATACAACAAATACTACAGAATTTCCAAAAAATGAGCGAATACTAAGCATTTATTTGATAAATAGTTATATTCTCAGCCTTAACCTAACAAACAACTTTGCCGTCCAGCGGTTCCTCAACTCTTCATAAATAAAAATCAAGCAGTTGATTTTGAATGCAAAAATCAAATAAACATTAAGCCCAGTGTTATTTTGTGAAGTATGACTGAAAGCAAACTTGCCATTATTCTGCTTCACTCATTTTTATAGTGGTAGCTGTAACCATTTATTACGCGGTAAAGTTTCGAGCTTATCAACCACTAGCGTCCGTGTTGGTCAACTCAAGTGGTGACTTATAACACTAAAGTGAACGGCTGGTGTTTAAAGCCAGGAAAGTCGCCAAGCCAACAGGGTTATTTTAATCCTCGTCTGTTAGCGGCTTACTTCGCCACAGTAACCAGCGCGGTAAGCCAACCAGAAAGCAAACAAAGGTGACATAACCCAGTATGCTCACCATGGGGCTATACAGCGCATAACTCAGCACCTCGGCTTGTGCTGGATTGCCCGCTGAATAGACAACGGTCAGGTTATCGCCTTCTTCTATTAAGCCTATGCCAGAATAAATATGCGCGTTGGCGTATACCCGATAAGTGTCTCCCCCTACCTGATACTCAACCGTAATCTCATGCAGTTGAGACTGGCGGGGGGAGCCTGTTCCACGGGTTTGCTCGATATACACCTGTTTATCCACCACAGTACCACTGGCGCAGTTACCATTGATAAAACCGGTAAGCACGCTGCCGCTTAACAGCAATATGATAAACAGGCAAAGCCAGCCGGTGGCCAGGGTATATTTCAGGTATTTTCTTTTTTGCGCAGTACTCAATGTCGTAATCTCCCTGAATGCTACCGGACTGATCTGACCGGAAATCCCACAATGCAATGGTGAAATACTGTATAGTGATCGCCGTTTTTTAGCTAACAGGAATCAATATGTCTTTAAGTGTAAACAGCTATTTCGACGATAAAGTTAAATCAATCGCTTTTGAATCAGCCAACGGCCCGTGTACTTCAGGGGTGATGCTGCCAGGTGAGTATGTATTCTCTACCAGTAAAGATGAGTTGATGAAGGTCGTTGAAGGTGAGCTGGTTGTTAAACTGCCTGGCGCCGAAGAATTTTTATCGTTTAAAACCGGTAGCGAATTTAACGTAGCGGCTAACCAGTCGTTCGACGTGAAAGTTAGCACCACCACTGCTTACCTGTGTTTCTACAGCTAAGGCAGTCATTATTCAGCGAGCCATCAACATAATGGCTCGCTTATCTCACGTGTTAAGGCCGGAAAATCTGGCGATTCTCAAACCGACAGACAGTCCTTTCAACCTCAGATAGCACGCCTGATTCATTACTTGTCCAAATCATTTCATTCTGGCAGATTTTTACGGTATGAAAGACATAAATATAATCTCTTAACCAATTATCACGGCCTAAAAAACCAGGTGGGCCATAAGCATACTCGCCATCCAAGTCACTGCCGTAAGCAAGGTAGTCGCCGGCAACTAAGTTGAAATCATCATCTACTTCAACATTAATCCATCCCAGTGTTTCACCTTCCGGCGACACAAAACGAAAATAAAAAGGCGCTTTCGCTTTCTTAACTACATCAAGGATAAGAGCAATAAGAGATGGCGCAGAAGGGGAACGAGAGGTCAAATCCAACCCGGATACCCAGGTTGTAATGCCATCAGTAACGACCTGTGTGAAGAATGTAGCCGTCATACCCGTATGGGCAATATAACGATTAAAATCCGCCCGACCACATTCGCTGTACACGCAGGTTATGGTCGTGATATCAACGCTGACTTTGCCCGGCTCGACACCCGTAATCACCGATCTGACCTTCTCACCATCCTCATAAGTAACAGTCAGAGCAACGCGGTATTCCATTCTTACTTTGGTTTCAAAAGTAGGGTCACTCAATTCGGGAATAGTAAATTGGTCAAACCTGACTTCCGTTTCCTCGAAAGTACAGATACTACCAGGGTCAAAACAGCGGTCAGGGTTAGCGCCATGAGTGTAAAAAGAAAAACACAGAAGAAGCAAAGTCACACACTTTGCGTAGATTGAAGCCATAAACAGTCCTTTTGTTTATAGAAGCAATATTCATTAAAACGGATAAAAATGAAATGAGGATAAGCAAAGAGGCGTTAGTTTATTTGATATAGCCTCACGCCTCTTTAGATTGATGATAACCGCTTTTTAATAAAAAACAATTACTTAGATAGTGAGTGATTCGTTGCTCAGTATAGCGTTTTAATCCACTTCTCTTCGGTAATAAAGCTCCAGTCCCACTTAGCATATTGTTCTGGTAAGCCTTTCTCTAAAGCTTGGTCCACCGACACCCCGGCCGCTTTTTGTTCTTCCACCCAGGTTTTGGTGGCTTTGATCATCGCCAGAAAGTTTTCGTAATCCGCTTTGTTTGCCAGCGGGCCATGGCCTGGGATGATTTTAGTCTCGCCATCGATTTTCCCCAGCAGGGTTTCAACGGCCTTGATATAACCGTTCACGGTACCGCCAGCACCTAAGTCGATGTAGGGGAAGCGTTCGTTAAAGAACAGGTCGCCGGTATGTAACACGTTGGCCTCTTCGAACCACACCACACTGTCGCCATCGGTGTGGCCGTTAGCTAAGTGAAACACGGTAAGGGTCTCATCGTTGAAGTGGATTTTAATGCCATCTTCAAATGTCACTACCGGTAAGGCAGCTTTGCCGATGGAGTCATCATTGGCCAGGCGGATACGCACGTTTTCGTGGGCAAAGATGGTGGCCCCTTTATTATCATGAAAGAAAGCGTTACTACCTGTATGGTCGCCATGGTAATGGGTGTTGATCACATAGCTTGGTGTGTCAGTTGCGATATCTCCCAATGCAGCACTAATTTTAGGTGCAAGCGGGGCAAACTGGTCGTCGATGATCAGTACGCCATCGTCGCCGGCAGATACCCCGATATTCCCGCCAGCGCCCTGTAGCATGTAAGCACTACCGTTTAGTGGCGTTACACTAATCGAAACATCGTCAAATCGGTTCTGAGCTGCACTGTGTGATGTACAAAATAACAGAGCCGCTCCAAGCGTACTGGAAATAAGTGTTTTCATTTTATTTGGTTACCTGTCGTTAGCGTATCGTGGTTGGCTGAAATTCCATTCTGCCATTTATAAGCGGTTACAGACAAATAGGTTCAGTCGTGGGGCTTTATTGCTTCTTATGAAGTTGTTTCGACAGTCTTTTCACCCAAGAAGCGAAAGCGCTCTACGCTACGGCCGTTTACTTTTACTTCCTCTGTGAACATGGAAAGCGGCCTTACCCACAAGCCCCTTTCACCATAGAGGGGACGATAAACCACCAGGTGGGTTTCATCTTCTGAGTGTGTTGCCACCCCGATCACTTCGTAATTACTGCCTTTATAGTGCTGGTAAATTCCTGGGTTAATCATTAGATACGTCCTTAATTCGATGCGCAGTCGACTTTTAAGCTTAGACTACAATTAGCTAAATGCTACTTTATACCTTTTGCAGTGTGACGCCCTGCGTAGTGGAGAAACTCTAAGAAGAATAACTAACGCTTGGGATATCCGGCTATTCGCCAGTCGGAACAACCGGCGCACATGATGTAGTTCTGGATAGGAAAAAGTAACTAGATGTTTGTATTGCAACCACCTAGATGCGCTATACAAGCCTCTATTATACAGCGGATTAGCCATAATTTCAGGCTTTCATTGCTGGGGGATTCGCGTTTAACAACACGATAAACGGCGTAATAGCGCAGCCATACCAGAAAATAGCAAGATGAGCGTGTTGTCAGTAATTGTGGTTCAGCTTTTCGCATCGCTTCCCCCTGATATATCGTCAGGAGGAAGCTTGCAAGACCCGTGCTTCGCCAGGGCTCACTGTTGGTGCGACTGCCTTCTAATAGCAAACACGGTGATAAGGCCAAACAGTAACATCATTAAAGACTCAGGCGCTGGTACGCTGTTTATGGTGTAGTCAATTTCTAACAGCGGCTCATACGCAGAATCCACACCATACATCTGCGAGGGCGAAGTAAAGGTCCAATCACCAGCAGCAATTAACAGCGACAGATAGCCATCGTTGTAGAAATCAGACTGGATAGCCGAGTCCATATCAAGAGAAACGGCAGGCTGATAACCATCATAGGTGGTTAAAAAGCTGGATGTGCCCATGTTGGTCATCCCTGAAAAGGGTGACATGGCATAAAAGCCGTCATAGGTAATGGTTGCTTCGTCCCAAACATCATAGGTTGAGCCCATTACCCAGAAAGGATTAGCACCATAGCTGTTGGAGGTTTCACCAATGGTTAATGACACGCTATTAATCAGCAGCGAATCGCTGCCGCCCAACAAGGCGTACAAACTGGATAAATCAAATCCCAGTAACCCGTCAGCGGTATAGTAGGATTCATAATAGACATCAAGTACGCTGTCGCGCCCTGATGCGTAATCCCCGATATAACCGTAATCGTCATCCCAGCCAGAATACAACGTGGTTGCGTGGCTGGCATAAATAGAGATGGAGGCCGCGTTTAGCGTCGTGCTGCTGGCTAACAAGGCAGAGAGTAGTAACAACCGTGATAGATTTTTCATAGACTTTCCTTAGTTTATCAATCTGATGTGCTTGTCCTGAATAACGCTAAATGCCATAACAACCGCTAAAGTATGCGCGTTTTACTGCAATACAAACTATTGGGTACTCCTTTTTGCCCTGGTAATAGTTTACCGACGTAGTTTAAAACAAACTGTTCATTTTTTCACCTGAAAAATACCTAAGGGGCAACGCTGTAAAATAGCCCCCGGATGCTTGCCAGCTGGTGACCATGTATTGACTACTGACAGTCTATTTCAAACGGTAAATCCAACTGCCGGTGCTCTTCTTTTTCGGCCAAGCCTACCTGTAATCCTACCAATCGGATACCGCGCCCATTTGCTCGTTGAAAGGCTTCCTGTAACAACGGCTTGAAGGCACTTCGATGCACACTAGGATAACGGTGTTCCGCGCTGGTTAGTTGAAAATCACTGAATTTTAGTTTTACCCCAAGAGTGCGAACATTGGGCGGCCGGCCTGCATAGTGTTTTTGTTGATGGGCGGTCAGGCGCTCTTGCAGCGTCGTATAGAGTCTGTCGATTATCTCATCACAGGCCTCTAATGAATCTATATCCTCACTTAGCGTACGTTCGACCCCTACCGATTTTCGCACCCGGTTTGTCTGTACCGGCCGCTCATCAATACCGTGTGCTCTGTCCCAAATCACCTGGCCAAACTTACCGAAGCGCTTTTGTAACTCCGTCATGGGGTAGGCTCTGACATCCGCGCAGGTATGTAAGCCCAGTTGGTTAAGTTTTTGAACGGTTACCTGCCCCACGCCGGGGATCTTTTTAAGCGACATGGCTTTGACAAACTCGTCCAATTTGTCGGGTGTTACCACACACAATCCATTGGGTTTGTTTTCGTCACTGGCCACCTTGGCGACAAATTTACAAGGTGCTACACCGGCGGAGGCCGTAAGGTTGAGTTCACTGGCAATGCGCTGGCGGATCTCTTCGGCTATGCGGGTAGCGCTGCCCTGAAACAAAGACGAGCCGGTCACATCCAGATAGGCTTCATCCAGCGACAAAGGTTCGATCAGGTCGGTGTAATCAGAAAATATCGCGCGAATTTTTTGCGATTCTTCCTGATAGACTGCCATGCGGCCTTTAACCAGCTTTAAATTGGGGCACAGTTTGAGTGCATAAGCCGACGCCATGGCCGAACGAACACCAAACTTTCTTGCCGGGTAATTACAGGTAGCAATAACGCCGCGTCGTTCACTGCTGCCGCCAATGGCAATAGGGATATTACGCAGCGACGGGTTATCCCGCATTTCAACCGCTGCGTAAAAGCAATCCATATCCACATGTATTATCTTGCGCATGACAGCCACTTCATTCAGCCTGTTTGGGTAACCGTTTGCTTTTTGTTGTCATAGTATTGCGAATAATACTGTATATTTAACCAGCCATCCAGTTTCACTTTATCCTCACGACCTGTCTGTGTTTAGCATCTACGACTAATAGCGCATATGGGTTTGTTAACAGTTTGTTGCCAACAATTCACTGCCTGACGAATTTGTTTAGTACTTTAGACTAGCTACAGACCAATACCCGCGCACAAGCCCACGTTAACATTCTGATTATTCGTGTAAAAACTGACAACACATTTGTAAATAAAGCGATAACAAATAAACAAGCAATTAACAAACAAGCCTTTTTATTTTCTCTAGGATGGTGATTCATCCGATTCTCATTATCTTATTTGGAGTCAGTACACATGAGTAACAGTGCAACCGTGGACGGCAAGGCTGATTTGTCCGGGACAGCCTCATCGCCGCAGTCTTCAGATTACAGCAAGAAGCATAAACCAAGCTCCGCCTTTAACAGCAGGGATGAGTACCTGGAACATGAACTGCAGATCATGTCACCACGGCGCTGGCGTCCTAACCTGCCGTTGCGTGACTACCGGTTCGAGTGGGAAGACACCATTCCGGCAATGGCCGGCACTATCGGTAAGGTTGTTATGGTGGGCGCGATTGCGGCTACCTTTGCCGGCCCTTTAGGACTGGGAGACGGCTTTGTATTGGAAAATGTGCGCTACGAGTTAATCCTGGTCGCTTTCTTTATTGTCCTTTTCTCTGGTTTTATTCTGCCAACAGCCAACCTTGCTGGTACCCATGGACCGTTAATTCCACTCATTCCCATTGTGGTGGCCGCTGGAGGTCACCCTATGGCTTTCGGGTTGCTTATCGGGGTATTTGGCTTTTTGCTGGCCATCAGTAAAGGCGGTAGCCTGCTCGCCCGGCTAACCAGTAAAGGGGTTTGCGGCGGATTACTGCTCTACCTGGGCTTTATTGGCACCACGTCTCAGGTGAAGAAACTCTTTGCCTGGGCTGAGGGTATTGATATGGCGCATATTGCGTTTATCGTTATCGCCTCGACTATTGTTCTCTATGCCTTACTGGAGCACTGGAAGAAACGCTGGTTAGCGGTCCCCCTCAGTTGTTTGCTAGGCGGTGGTATAGCCTTTTTACTCGGCGCGCCTTTTGAGTTTAATACTGCTCCGGGTTTTCCCAACATGAGTCCTTCATACTGGTGGGGCGAAAATACCGGCTGGATGCTGGGATTACCCACCTTTGAAAGCTTTGTGGTGGTATTACCCTTTGCGGTCTTGGCAGTAGCGATGTGGTCACCGGATTTTCTGGGCCATCAGGTATTTCAGAAAATCAGCTATCCGCCGAAAACTGAAAAAGTACAAATGAATATCGACGACACCATGGTCAGTGCTTCAGCTCGACAAATGGTAGGCTCAGTAATGGGCGGGGCTAATTTCACCTCCTCCTGGGGGACTTACATTGTCCCTGCAGCCATTGCCAAACGCCCTATTCCGGCAGGTGCGCTGTTAACCGCATTATTCTGTGTGATTGCCGGGATCTGGGGCTACCCCATGGATCTGGCTATTTGGGAGCCTGTGCTGTGTGTGGCGCTGATTGTGGGGGTATTTATTCCACTGTTAGAAGCCGGTATGGAAATGACCCGTGAAGGGAAAACCACGCAGTCGGCAGCTATTGTAGTGTTCTCATCGGCGCTGGTTAATCCTGCCTTTGGCTGGTCGCTAACCATGTTACTGGATAATCTCGGCCTGATTGGCTGTAAAGAGCGTAGCGCCGAGCTTTCCAGTATGAGCCGTTGGATTGTGCCGGGCATTATGTTTGCGGTGCTAACCACCGTGATGGCACTGGTAGGCCTGCTGCCAGGATTACCTGCCATTCTCCCCGGCTTCAGATAATCAATCTGGTGCCATTAAAAAGCCCCGCTCAGCTCACACTGGCGGGGCTTTTTGCTCTTTGTTACATCAGATAATCCGATCTTTATCCCACTCTTTTAACTTTTCCTGGCGGGCGGCTTCTTTTTCCATGCGCGCTTTTTTGCGGTCGCAAGGTTCCGGGCAATCACAGGCTTTCTCGATCCCCAGCGCGCCTAGGCCGCCACAGCTGCCGGATATGCTTTTCTTTTGCAGGATATAGCCAATAGCCATGGCACTGACCATCACTAAAAAGAATGCAAAAGCTAATATAAAGGTACTCATTGTTTAACAAACCTCAGCGCTAAGCGCATTAATAAACCGTTACCAGCTCTTCAAACGCCGGACTGGTATATTCTTCAAAATCTTTGTCTATACGACGAATAATGAACACGGCAATGTGGTTGGCTTCCGCCACTTCAATGGCATCTTCCCATCCCATAACATTGAATGCGGTGGCCAGGCCATCTGCGGTCATCGACGACGCGTGAATCACGGTAACCGCCACTGTGCTGTGTTGAATAGGCTTACCGGTTCGTGGGTCGATAAGGTGCGAATACCGGGTGCCATCCTGTTCATAGTAATTACGATAATCGCCCGAAGTGGCTATCGCATTTTCACCAATAGACACTACCTTCTGGACTGCCCGCTGATTTGACACCGGTTTTTCAATAGCGATTAACCAGGGTGAGCCGTCACCCTTTTCGCCCTTAACGCGCATTTCGCCACCAATCTCCACCAGGTAATTCTGAATGCCGTTTTCTTCCAACAGGTCCGCTACCACGTCCACACCATAGCCTTTTGCGATAGTTGAGAGATCGACATATAGCTGAGGATGATGTTTTACCAGCGCATTGCCTTGCACTGCCAGCTTATCCAGTCCGACATACTCTCTTACGCCAGCAACATCGGCTTCACTGGGTATGGTTTCCGGCCGCATGGTTGGTCCGAAGCCCCAAAGATTTACCAATGGCCCCACAGTAACGTCCAGCACACCATCACTTAACTCTCCCAGTCGCAGCGCTTCGTTTACCACCAGCAGGGTTTCATCGGATACCGGAAACGGCTTTTCAAAGCGATACTGGTTGAAACGAGACAGTTCTGAGGTTGGATCGTAGGTCGACATCAACTTGTTAACCTGTACCAGTCGCTTATCGATGGCACTTTTAATGACCTCGTCATCGACACCAGCCACCTCAGGAAACTTCACATTATAGGTCGTTCCCATTGTCTGACCTAAGATGTGCTCAACTTTTACGACGGGCTGTCTGGAGCAGGCAGTCATTAATAAGACCACGATAACCAGCAAAAATTTCATTTGTGTCACGCTCATCCCCTCTGGACACTACTGCAAAAACAGCTTAATTATACAGGTATAACAAAAAAGGGGCTAACAGCCCCTTTTATTATTTTACGCTAATGGCTTAGCCACCGAAGTCATCCAGCAGGATGTTTTCGTCTTCTACGCCCAGGTCTTTCAACATGTTGATAACCGCGGCGTTCATCATAGGTGGTCCACACATATAGAACTCACAGTCTTCCGGCGCAGGGTGGTCTTTCAGATAGTTTTCCAACAATACGTTGTGGATAAACCCTGTGTAACCTTCCCAGTTGTCTTCTGGCTGTGGATCAGACAGTGCAACATGCCATACAAAGTTGTCGTTCTCTTCGGCCAGCATGTCGAAATCTTCTACGTAGAACATTTCGCGCAGTGAACGGGCACCGTACCAGAAGCTGATCTTACGGTCAGTCTTCAGACGACGCAGTTGGTCGAAGATATGTGAACGCATCGGCGCCATACCGGCACCACCACCGATGAAGACCATTTCGGCATCCGTGTCTTTAGCGAAGAACTCACCAAACGGACCAGAAATAGTGGCTTTATCACCTTCTTTCAGGCTCCAGATGTACGATGACATTTTACCCGCTGGCAAGCTCAGGTTGTTTGGCGGCGGAGAAGCAATACGCACGTTCAGCATGATAATGCCTTCTTCTTCCGGGTAGTTCGCCATTGAGTAAGCACGGATAGTTTCTTCGTCTACTTTCGATTCGATATCGAAGAAGCCAAAGCGCTCCCAATCACCACGGTACTCTTGTGGTACATCAAAGTCTTTGTACTTAACATGATGCGGTGGAGCTTCGATCTGAATGTAACCACCGGCACGGAAAGGTACGCTTTCACCGTTAGGAATTTTAAGTTTAAGCTCTTTGATAAAGGTTGCTTTGTTATCGTTAGAAATAACTTCGCAATCCCACTTTTTAATACCAAAGATTTCTTCTTCCAGTTCGATTTCCATGTCTTGCTTAACCGATACCTGGCAAGACAAACGGCAACCTTCACGGGCTTCACGCTTAGTGATGTGGTCGAGTTCAGTTGGCAGAATTTCACCGCCACCTTCTTTCACATCTACACGGCACTGACCACATGAGCCACCACCACCGCAAGCTGACGATACAAAAATACCAGCGTCGGCTAATGCGCCTAACAGTTTGCCACCCGGCGCCGTTTTTATGGCTTTGTCCGGATCACCGTTGATGCTAATGGTTACGTCACCAGACGGAACCAGCTTCGACTTGGCGAACATGATAATAAATACCAGTGCCAGTACGATGACGATAAACATGCCAACGCCAAGAATGATTTCAATTTGATTCATAGTTTCTGCTCCCTAGCGTCGATTACAGCTGTACACCAGTGAAGGACTGGAAACCCAGTGCCATCAGACCAGCAATCATGAAAACAGAACCCAGACCACGGATACCGTCTGGCATGTCAGCATATTTCAGCTTCTCACGCACAGCAGCCAGTAACACAATAGCCAGAGCCCAGCCCATACCACTACCTACACCGTAAACAATACTTTCGGTAAAGTTATACTCACGCTGTACCGCGAAAGCTACACCACCGAAGATTGCACAGTTAACCGTGATAAGCGGCAGGAAGATACCCAGAGCGTTGTACAGCGCCGGGAAGAACTTATCCAAACTCATTTCCAGAATCTGTACCAGTGCGGCAATAACGCCGATAAAGGTCAGGAAGTTCAGGAAGCTTAAGTCAGCATCTGGGAAACCAGCCCAGGCCAGCGCACCCGGCGCCAGGATGTTCACGTAAATAACCTGGTTAACCGGTACCGAAATACCCAATACCACGATTACCGCAACACCCAGACCCATTGCTGTTTTGACTTTCTTAGATACGGCCAGAAAGGTACACATACCCAAGAACAGCGATAACGCCATGTTCTCAATAAAAATTGAGCGAACAAATAATGATAAATAATGTTCCACGAATCTTACTCCTTAGGCTCAACTTGTTCCGGGCGGATTGTACGGATAACCCATACCAGACCACCAATTAAGAAGAACGAGCTGAACGGCAGAATCAGCAGACCGTTAGCCTGATACCAGCCACCGTTTTGAATAAGCGGCAGGATTTCAAAGCCAAGAATGGTACCAAAACCAAACAACTCTTTAATGGTACCGACGATAATCAATACAAATGAGTAACCCAGACCGTTACCGATGCCGTCTAAGAAAGACATCAGCGGCGGACTCTTCATTGCATAGGCTTCCGCCCGTCCCATTACGATACAGTTGGTAATAATCAGACCAACGAATACCGACAGTTGCTTTGACACCTCATAGGAGTAAGCCTTGAGGATCTGATCCACAACGATTACCAGCGACGCGATAATGGTCATCTGAATGATGATACGCACGCTGCTTGGGATCTGATTTCGAATAGACGAAATAAACAGGTTAGAAAAAGCGGTTACGCTGGTCAAAGCCAGTGACATAACCAGTGCAGTTTCTAATTTGGTAGTAATCGCAAGTGCAGAACAAATACCGAGGATTTGTAGTGCAATTGGGTTACTGTCTAAAATCGGTCCAAACAGGACCTTCTTCATTTCTTTAGTATCAGCCATGATAATAACCCCTTACGAACGCCAGGCTTGTTTTTTAAGGAACGGGCCAAAGCCGTTTTCGCCAACCCAGTACTGAATAGTGTTGTTCACACCATTACTGGTTAACGTTGCGCCAGATAGCGCATCCACTGCATATGGGTTGTCTTCACCGGCCGCTTTTTTCACTTCCAGTGCCACATCGCCGTCTTTATACAGCTTTTTACCATCCCATTTAGCCTGCCACGCCGGGTTTTGAACTTCGCCACCCAGTCCTGGCGTTTCTTTTTGCTGATAGTAAATCAGTTCACGTACGGTTTTGCCGTCTGAGTCCAGCGCCAGGAAACCATACATCAGATCCCACAGGCCACTGCCATGTACTGGCAAAATCAGGCGTGTTACGTCACCCGCTGCATTATGCACCAGATAAACCGAAGCCACTTCTGCGCGACGCTGGAAGCCAACGTTGCTGTTTTCAACTTTTACGCTTGTATCTTCAACTTTCGCTGCTTTATACATGTCGTAATCGTCAGAAGGCGCATCAACAAACTCGCCTGAGCTCAGGTCAACAAAGCGCTGTTCAACAAACTCGTTGTAAGTACCGAGAATATCGCCCTTTGCTTCATCAAGCAGACCCGCTGCGTGAAGAATGTTAGACATTTCGTCTTTCTTTGCATTGGTTTGCTGAATATCACGCAGGCCAACTGCTGCACCCGATACGATAATTGAACAAACTAAACAAACCGCCAGTACTACGCCGACCGTTTTACCTAAAGATTCTTTTTTAGCCGACACGAGCTATCCTCCGCTTGATATTGCTTTGAGCGACAAAGTAGTCGAAGAGTGGCGCCCACAGGTTGGCAAACAGAATTGCCAGCATGACACCCTCTGGGAATGCAGGGTTCAGTACGCGGATCAACACGGTCATAAAGCCGATAAAGAAACCGTACGCCCACTTGCCCTGGTTGGTAAATGACGCAGACACAGGGTCTGTAGCCATAAAGAACATACCAAAGGCTAAACCACCCACTACAAAGTGCCAGTGAGCCGGCATGGCGAACATCGGGTTGGTATCACTGCCAATCAGGTTAAGCAGGGTAGCGAAGAACGCAACACCCAGGGCCACCCCGGCAACAATACGCCAACTTGCAATTCGCATGTAAATAATAAACAAGCCACCCAGCATAATAGCCAGTGCAGACACTTCACCGGCGGAGCCAGGAATGAAGCCCATGAACGCGTCCATCCAGGCGTTGGTGTCAGCATAGTTAAGGTTACCCGCTGCGCCATCGCTCAGCGAGGTAGCACCAGAATAACCGTCTGCAGCTACCCATACGCGGTCACCAGAAATTTGTGCCGGATACGCAAAGTACAGGAACGCACGACCAGACAGCGCCGGGTTTAAGAAGTTACGGCCAGTACCACCAAAGATTTCCTTGGCGATAACCACACCGAAGGTAATCCCTAAGGCAACCTGCCACAGTGGAATAGTGGCCGGCAGCGTCAGCGCGAACAGTACAGAAGTAACAAAGAAACCTTCGTTAACTTCATGTTTGCGAACCGAGGCAAACAGCACTTCCCAGAAACCACCCACAACGAACGTCGTTGCGTAAATAGGCAGCCAGAAGCAAGCTCCGTAGAACATCAGGCCAAGTGTGCCTGCGCTTGAAATGTCACCACCCAGCGCCGCATACAAACCTGCCTGCCACGCATCAGGCAAGGTACCCGCGCCAGCAGCAATCGCTTCCTGCGCCTGGAAACCAATGTTGTACATGCCAAAAAACATGCACGGGAAAGTGGCCATCCACACCATAATCATGATGCGTTTCAGGTCAATGCTGTCACGCACGTGGGTGCCAGCTTTGTTTACATGACCCGGCGTGTAGAAGATGGTCGCCGCTGCTTCATACAGTGCATACCATTTTTCGTACTTTCCACCAGGCTCGAAGTTAGGTTCGATTTTTTCTAAATACGCTTTTAAGCCCATGAATTAACCCTCTTTCTCAATGGTGGCCAAACAATCGCGCAGAATGGAACCATAGGTGTATTTGCCTGGGCACACGTAGGTACACAGCGCTAAATCTTCCTCGTCCAGTTCCAGACAACCCAGTGTTTGAGCACTGTCAGTATCACCAGAAATTAAATCCCGTAATAATAACGTTGGCAGGATATCCAAAGGCATAACACGCTCGTAGTTACCAATTGGCACCATAGAACGCTCTGAGCCGTTTGTGGTAGTTGTCATATCAAATTGCTTGCTACCACTGAAGTGACCGGTATAGGCACGGGTCACTGAGTGTTTATCAGACCCCGGGGTTATCCAGCCAAAGAGGACCTTCTCGCGGCCTTCCAGTAACAGTGAAACCTGTAAGTGGAAACGACCTAAGAAAGCATGCACGCCCTGCGCAGTAGTACCGTTGAGTACCGAGCCAGAAACAACGCGAACATCGCCGTCTGTCTTCTCGCTGGCAGTCAGTTCCGCCAGGTCAGCACCCACTACGGTACGAACCAGACGAGGATTCTTCGCAGCCGGACCGCCGATCGCCACAACACGGCTATTGTCCAGTTCACCGCTGGTCAGTGTTTTACCAATAGCGATAACGTCCTGGTAATTTACTGTCCACACGGCTTTTTTGGCGCCCACAGGATCCAGGTAATGTACGTGAGTACCTGCCAGACCCGCTGGATGCGGCCCGTCAAACTCCGCCGTTTCGGCTTTGCTGTCGCCAGCAGATACGTTTGCGCCGGCTTTCTTACAAAGATAAACCTTGCCGCCGGATAAGATGCTAAGCGCTTTTAAGCCATTAGCAAAATCTTCCTGACGCTCAGCGATAATCACCGCTGGGTCAGCTGCTAACGGGTTTGTGTCCATTGCGTTAACAAAAATAGAGCTGGGTGTGGAGCCCAGGGCCGGAGACTTACTGAACGGACGTGTCCGCAGTGTCGTCCACAGACCGGTGTCTACCAGCAACTGCTCAATTTTTTCACGCCCGGTTGAAGTAATCTGGTCAGCAGCAATGGCTTCGAAGGTTTCAGCTTCGTTACCTTCCTGCTTTACAACAACTGATTGTAAAACACGTTTAGCACCACGGTTTACCTCTACCACTTCACCCGCAACCGGAGCAGTAAATTTAACGCCAGGATTTTTCTTATCTTCAAAAATCAGCTGACCTTTCTTTACTTTGTCTCCAACCTGCACGTGCATGGTAGGACGCATACCCACATATTCTTCTCCCAGTATGGCAGCCCGAGACACAGACAGACCATCCTGGATCTGTTGCGCCGGAGCTCCCGATATAGGGAGGTCGAGACCTTTTTTGATTTTTATCATACGTAATCGCACTACTCTAATAGAAATACCCTTTTGAATTTGCCGCGCTCCCGGCTTAACCGCCAACAGAGCCACCATTCAAAAACGTACTTCGTACAAACAGTAAAATTTGGTTGTTTAAAACCGTAACAAAGCTACAAAGCTTCGTTTCCACTTCGCAAAAAATGCAATCCAGCTGAATTGTTATTGTTGTTAGAATGTGTCGTGGTTTTATAGTGCTAGGCGTTTGCTGCATCGCCTGTTATCACGACCAAATGCAGGAACCTGAACAAGGTCCTCCACTTAATTTCGGAATTTTAGCATCAACATAGCAACTTACGCTACGTTGATTAGAGATAAACCGTAATTTTTATCCCAATTATCTGTACAACTAACCTACCACATTAGTCTTATATTTAATCACAGGTACTACTCAGGCTGGCTTGCGATGCCCGACAGGCAAACTATTGTCGACACCCGACTATGCACTAAAGTATTAACCAATAATCAAAATAAAGCCGTCATAACGACGGCTTATATTAATTATCAAGTGGTATTACCAATTTACCATCGGATCGACATCGGCGTCGTAATCAACACCCGACACGTCAAACCCAAACAGTTTTAAGAACTCATGATGGTAACCCGCATAATCGCTCAGATCGTGGAAATTCTCCTGAGTTACCTGATCCCACAGCGCTTTAATTTTAGCCTGGGTAGCATCGTTGGTTTCTTTGCCGTCCATACGATAACGGTTGTACTCATCGAGTGTTGCACTATCGCCGTACAGGCATTCTGAATAAAGGCCTGCAATCTGTTCTATGCATCCTTCGTGAGTGCCCTCTTCCTTCATCACCTTGTAGATTAACGAAATGTATAAAGGCATCACCGGAATGGCTGAGCTGGCTTGGGTAACTAACGCTTTAAGGGATGATACATGGGCATCTACCTGCAGGTCAGCGTGATCAGAATTGATAGCAGTAGCGGCGCGATCCAAATCTTCTTTGGCTTTACCAATTGTCGCTGAGCCATAAATTGGCCATGTCAGTTCTTTACCAATATAGGTGTAAGCAGTCGTTTTGCACCCGGTCGCCAGCACGCCGGCTTCGGCCAGTGCATTAAGCCACAATTCCCAGTCTTCACCGCCCATCACCTTAACGGTATTGGCGATCTCTTCTTCACTGGCGGGCTCCAGCGACACATCGTGGATCTTGTCTTTATCCGTGTCATAGGTTTTGGTGGTATAAGCCTGACCCACTGGCTTAAGCGTGGACTTAAAGGTTTCACCGGTTGCCGGGTCGGTGCGACGCGGCGAAGCCAGGCTGTATATCACTAAGTCAACCTGCCCCATTTCGGCTTTAATTTTTTCGATGACCAGCTCTTTCAGCTCATTCGAGAACGCATCGCCGTTGAGGGTTTCGGCATAAAGGTCGGCGGCTTTTGCCTGCTCATGGAATGCCGCGGTGTTGTACCAGCCGGCCGTAGCGGTTTTACGTTCTGACGGGGCTTTCTCAAAGCACACCCCCAGCGTGTCAGCACCATAACCAAACGCTGAAGTGATCCGTGACGCCAGGCCATAGCCGGTAGAGCAACCAATAACCAGCACTTTTTTAGGCCCGCTGCCGAGTTCGCCAAGACCTTTAATATATTGAATCTGTTCTGCAACAACTGCTGCACAACCCTGTGGGTGTGCATTTGTACAAATGAAGCCTCGAATTTTGGGCTTGATAACCATAGTGACACTATCCTTTCTTATTTTAGCGCGTATTGTAAATGACCGGCCGTTGATAACAACTCTGAACAGCTAGAGCATGCTAAGCCTAATGCTATTTTTGCCGATTGCCAAATTAGTCCTGAATGTCGCTGCGTGAAAAAGCAAAAAGCCCGCTTAGGCGGGCTTTTTATAGCGGTTGGATATCGCTTACGCAATAACGTCCAGCAATTCGATATCAAATATCAGTGTGCTATAGGGTGCAATGGCACCACCTGCGCCCTGTTCACCGTAAGCAAGGTCGTGTGGTACGTATAAACGCCACTTAGAACCTACCGGCATCATTTGCAGGGCTTCAGTCCAGCCTCTGATCACGCCGCCTACCGGGAATTCAGCCGGCTGGCCACGATCGTAAGAACTGTCGAACACAGAACCGTCGATCAGCGTACCGTGATAATGAGCACGAATGGTATTTTCACCGGTAGGTACCGCGCCATCGCCAGCACTAACGACTTCGTACTGAAGACCAGATTCAGTGACCTGTACTTCTTCACGCTTGGCGTTTTCAGTCAGGAACTTTTCGCCTTCTTCAATGGCAGCTTTGTGTTCCTCAGCTTTGGCAGCCTGCATACGCTCATGGATTTCACCAAAAGCCCCACGCAGGGTGTCGTTGTCAACCTGTGGAGCCTGACCAGTGAACGCATCTTGTAACCCTGCTACAACAGAGTCCAGATCCAGTCCGTCAAATGGATTTGATTGTAATTGCTGACCCATTTGGAAACCAATTCCGTAACTAGCCTGGGTTTCTACTGTTTTAAATAAATCTGACACAGTGTCTCCTGAAATAAAATTACACTTTTTGCGCAATTATTAATCAAAACCTGTAGTATTCTGAAAATTTTTATTACGCTTCGATTTTTCGCCGGCATAGTGTAACACAGCCAGATAAACCGTGCCCGCGCCATTGTTCCACCCTTTTCGAAGGGCCCGGTTCCACAGGGTGTAATACAAAAAGCCATTAGACAATTTAACTAAGAGACAGTATGTTGATAGCACTGTTTTTTGGAGGACGCCATGCAATCACATTATGACGCGCAGTTAAAAGATACTGTTCGCTATTTGGGAAAAACGCTGGGACAAACAATCAAAGCTCAGCTCGGAAATGACTGGTTAGAGAAAATTGAGAAAGTTCGCCTTGATGGTCGTGCATCATTTAAGGGTGATACAGATTGTAGTAAAAATCTGAAAGAAACTTTCAAAACCATGTCAGACAGCGAGCTACTGGTGGTTGCCAGAGCATTTGCTCAGTTTCTCAACCTGGGAAATATTGCCGAGCAGGAATACAATGCCGGCCTGGATGTCGACGCATCCATAGACTCGCTCTTTTCTCACTTAGACAAAGCAGAGCTAAGCGCGCTGGAAGTAGAAGAAGCGGTGGCTAAACTGGATATCGATCTGGTACTCACAGCCCACCCAACAGAAGTATTCCGCCGTACCCTTATTCATAAGCATAAAGAGCTGGCTTACTGCTTAAAAAGCATTCACCACGAGCAATTAAGCGACACCGAGCGCGGCCGCCTTGAAACCCGTATAGCCGACTTGATCAGCCAGGCCTGGCACACTGAAGAAATTCGTTCAGTTCGCCCAACCCCGGTAGATGAAGCGCGTTGGGGCTTCTCGGTTATCGAAAACTCACTGTGGGATGCCGTACCTGAATTCCTGCGTGACCTGGATGAACGCCTGCAGCATGATTACAGCGTTAAGCTGCCAATTGATGCGGCGCCAATTCACTTCAGTTCATGGATGGGCGGTGACCGCGACGGTAACCCATTTGTTACTGCCAAAGTGACTGAAGAAGTGTTACTGCTGGCTCGTCGTCGTGCCGCTAAACTGCTGACTATGGACCTCGACCGTCTGCAGGTAGAGCTGTCGATGAACGACTGCAACGACGAACTCAAAGCTGCCGTAGGCGAGCAATATGAACCCTACCGCGCACTGTTACGCCCACTGGTGAAACGTTGCGCCGATACCCGCGACGGTATCTACGATTTCTTCAACGGCCGTCCCTACGACACTAACGAGTGGATTTCTTCTAACGACGAGTTATTAGAGCCCTTATTAATGTGTTACCGCTCGCTGTGCGAGTCTGGTCTGGAAGTTACCGCCAATGGCATGCTGCTGGACACAATCCGCCGCGTGAAATGTTTTGGTGTACACCTGTTACGCCTTGACGTACGCCAGGACTCTCAGCGTCACGCTGATGTACTGAGCGAAGTCACCCGTTACCTTGGGCTGGGCGACTACGCACACTGGAACGAGGCCGATAAACAAGCCTTCCTGCTCCGCGAGTTAAGTTCCAAACGCCCGCTGTTCCCGCGTTGTTGGGAGCCATCAGAAGATGTTAAAGAAGTACTCGATACCTGTAAGGTTATTGCCAGCCACAGCAAGCACGGATTTGGTATCTATACCATTTCCATGGCGAGTGAAGCATCTGACGTCATGGCCGTACAGTTATTACTGCAGGAAATGGGCGTCGACTGGCCAATGCCGGTAGCACCGTTATTTGAAACCCTGGACGATTTGAATAACTCCCCTATCGTGATGCGTAAACTGCTGAGCATCGACTGGTACCGTGGTTATATCCAGGGTAAGCAGTTCGTCATGATTGGTTATTCTGATTCTGCCAAAGATGCCGGCGCCATTGCCGCAGGCTGGGCGCAGTATGAGTCTCAGGAAGCGCTGGTTGCGCTGGCTGAGGAATTCGACATTAAGCTAACCCTGTTCCATGGTCGCGGCGGTACAATTGGCCGTGGCGGCTTACCGGCACATGCCGCTATCCACTCGCAACCTCCGGGTTCACTGGACGGTGGTTTCCGGGTAACTGAACAGGGTGAAACCATCCGTTATAAGTTTGGTATGCCGTTACTGGCTAAACGCAGCCTGGGTATCTACACCAGTGCGATTATAGAAGCCATGTTGTTCCCACCACCGGCCCCTAAGGACGAGTGGCGTGAACTGATGAAGGCTATGGCCGCGAAGGGTCGCGATTTCTATCGTGGCGTAGTCCGTCAGGATCCGGAGTTTGTCCCTTACTTCAGAGTGGCTACACCTGAGCAGGAACTGGGTAAATTACCATTAGGTAGTCGTCCGGCTAAACGTAAGCCAACCGGCGGTATTGAAAGCCTGCGGGCCATTCCCTGGATTTTTGCCTGGGCGCAAACCCGTTTGGTACTGCCAGCCTGGTTAGGCAGCATGAAAGCCATTGAAGCGGTACGTCAGGAAGGTAACCACGAGAAGCTACAGGAAATGCGCGAGAACTGGCCTTTCTTCCAGTCACGTTTATCCATGCTTGATATGGTTTTCCAAAAGGCCGATCCACGGATCAGTGCAGAATACGATGACCGTCTGGTACCCGATGAACTGAAACACTTTGGTGAAGGTTTGCGCGCGGAGCTGCAGGAAGCCATCAAGCTACAACTGGATATCAACGGTCAAGCTGACATTATGGAAGCGGATCCACAGGGTAAAGAGTCCATGAATATTCGTGCTCAGTACCTTGAGCCGCTGCACTTCCTGCAAATCGAATTACTCTCTCGTTTACGTCAGTTAGAAGACGACGAGCATGATGCGACGCTGGACAAAGCCATGATGGTTGCCATCAGTGGTATTGCAATTGGTATGCGAAATACCGGTTAAGCCACGCTATAATCTATAAAAGCCGCGCCCCTGCGCGGCTTTTTTTATGGGTATTCCTACCACTACAGCTACTGCAGCTTTTTTAGCCCTAGTATTAACGCATCGTGAGCCGAGGGATCGTTAAATTTAAGGTGGGATTCAAGAAACACCGGCTGGTGATAAAGCTTACGCAACGCATCATTAACAGTAGTAAGAAAACCTGCTGTAGCAGGATTACGGTTACACATCATATGACCGGTTTTAATGGCTGAGTTGCCGGCAATAGCGGCGCTCTGAAAGGTAATTTCCGGGTAGTTTTGCGCTTCTCTCTGTATGTCGTAAGGGTAGGCAAGAATATACTCTCCCCGCTCCCTGACCAGCATCTGAATATCGCTGTCATACTGATGACTGCCCCAACGATAGTATTTAACGCTGTCGGGCAAATCAGCAATCTGGGCATCCAGTAAAGCGCCATGGGAGCGGTCTTTGAGCAGCATAAGCTTACGCTGAGGATAGTAACTAAACAGGGCCCTGAGGCTGGCCAGCTCATTATCGTCGTTCAAGAGGTCGGTCGGCAGCGGCGGTGTATCAGTCGTTTGGTATAACCGGTGCGAAAGCAGGTAATCGGTGGGTAAAATAAAATCAAAGGCCGCCTCACGTTCCGGGCTTTTAACTATCATAAATGCACAGGCCGGCGTCCCCTCCGACAGAACCGCAATAATCCGCGAAGTAACGGTAAGCTCAACGGCGGGTTTAAACTCCATTTCCTTAAACAACGCCATATGCGCCGCATTCATGGGACTTTGGGGTGGCCTTTCCTGGTTCAGTACATCAAATAAGGAAGGACTATGGGTAACAAAGCGAATGTCGTTGAAAGACGGGTTAGCAGCCTCCGCTTCTTTTGCAGATAAAGCACCACAAGCCAACAGGCTACACAATTGCAGGATTAATATATCGTAAAGCCGACTTCTCACAATTCACCCAGCACTTTGCCCTGATAAAACCAGTGTTGTTCAATTTTTGAATTATAGCAATCCGATGAGCTAAGCGGGATTGAACTTATTGCTATGTTACAGGATCGAGTAGGAGGCGGGATTACTCCCGCCGTCCTCTCACACCACCGGGCAT
>OJDQ01000290.1_pt1 | contig 24565 bp, 23 predicted proteins | sample 1592851 | NCBI WGS metagenome assembly OJDQ01 (sample SAMN05416774, study PRJEB24817) | seawater metagenome | isolation source: Sea water | place: Canada:Atlantic | collected 2013-07 | reverse complement strand
ACCTGGCAGGAGGACTTTCACCTCCCTAGTTCTGTGCCATGCCCGGCACACACGCCAAAACGAAGCGGCGCGTCTCACGCGTCCGCCTTCCGTGACTTGTTAGGCATTCGGTACAAATGCCACAAATGCATTGCTACCGCCATAAAACTGCATGCTGAGCGCGACCAAGCCCCTCTCATCTGGATCTTCAATTCGGTAACGGAAAACGCTCGGGTTACTGCCCTTGTGATCGGACCGCCCAAAATACGACTTCGCATATTCAAGGGCTTTTTGCTCAGATTGGCCGTCTCTCACTTTAAGAGTAAATTTAGAATCATCCGCTATCGTGAAGTCATGCAAAAATCGGCAAGTCCCAACGAATTTTTCTTGAAATTCCCTGTAGTACAGCGCTCTAGCCATTTGATTAAAACACTTATAAATCCGGGACATATCGGCTTTTACCATAAGGGCGTTATGCGCTGTACCGGTTCTATCAACAGCCACGACTTCTTGCTGCTCACTTAGGATTGATTGCATCAACCCAGGACGCCTATCAACAGCGCGGAGAATTTTTGTTGAAAACTGCCGGAACGCTACGGCGTTGTTAGCGATATTCATCGAAAGCACGTATAGCAAGTATTCGTCGTCTTTGGACCTCTTCGTGTTGTGAATATCGCATGAGGGAACTTTGATTAAATCTTTGCGCAGTGACACTCCCTTTGGCAAATCCTTTTGCTCGGGAAATAGACACTTAGGTGGCACATGTTCATCTGACGTTGCTGGTCGTTCGCACATGTAGCATGTTTGATTCATCTGAGTTACTCGCACTCCAGCATTTGCCTAACGCATAGGTAACCGGCGCCGGAGCGCCAGCGGAGGGAACCAAAAGCGGTACGCTTTTGGCGTCCGGTTGACCGACTGGTTATGGCTGCTCATTCCGCCTCACGATACCGATGACCAACTTGCCGCAACCTAGCGCCAACAAAAGCATCGATAGAATCTGCACTACGCTGATGGCTATAAAGTACCACTGGTATTTGTCTTGGGCTTCTTTTTTGGCTGAAGAGAACTTTTTCAGGAAGTCATCATTTTTCATAAGACTCGAAAGCTGCTCTTTCGACATAAATTCCCAGGTTTCGAGATTCCAAGGCTCCTGACCAAGCACGCTCACGCGAATCTCTTTCTCCAACCTTTCCTGAAGAACGCTTCGACCTGTTTCCAATACAGATTCGACCAAGTTCACGAGAAAGAAAAAGACGAAAATGGTAAAACAAACTTTAAGCTTCACTCGACTTCCCTGTGGGCATAACGCTGAGGTAACCGGCGCCGGAGCGCTAGCGAAGGGAACCAAAAGCGGTACGCTTTTGGCGTCCGGTTGACCGGCTGGTTAGTGGCCGGTCACCACCAGGGTTTCCCTTGGCACCCAACGCTGAATGCCCTCTCCCGACCAGCTTGCACCAACCCAACGGATGGCGAAAGGAACCAGAGCGCAAACCGCACCAACCCGATTACCATTTGAACTGGACGACCCCGCGACTGGGGCACGCCATGAATAACTATGCTGCGGGTGACTTTGGCAACCAACCCCGACAGCCACTTTTCCGGCCTTGGCCATCATCAACACAAGCGGCTTTGCTGCCATACCCGATGCCAAGGCCTTTGCACGGAGCCCGCCAAAAATGGCGACGGCCTGGGCCAATAACGCCGCAAGCAACTGCAGCTGTAACGGAGCTTATTTTTATGCGATGCTTTTGTCGCATAAAAATAAGCGGAGTGTAAGCTGTCAGATTGCCTTGCCTTGTTAAATGCCACTCTGAATGTGCTCCAAATATTCCATGGAAACCTCTCCACCGATGTAGGGACCATCGTCACTACAATCCATTGCTGGTTCATCAAATTCTACCCATAAGCTAGTAATGATTCTGTCTTTTCCAGCAATAGTGCGCTGATATCCAGTAAATTTCGCCTTACCTTCCAAGGCTTCCGTTACAAATTCTGGCGGTAACGAAACCACGCCGACTCCCCCGTTCGGCCACCAAAAGTGGGGCTTAACTCGTACTCTATCACCATCTTTAAATTTCATTTATTTCCGGCCATATTGCCGACTTTGATTTGCCATTTAACAGCTAATTATACGAACGCGTTCGTATATCACCCGTTCGTAAAACTCCATTCAAACGCGCTCAAGAAAAATCGGATTTCTCTCGTAAAAACAGCATCTTGAACACCAATTACCATGGTTACCGACGGAGTTATACGCCCTCTTTTGAGCCACGCCAGCTCCTACCGAGGGCGTATAACTCCACCCATCCTCCTCCATCTTTCCAACCCTATCAGATAGTTACCGGTATTTCTCATGTGACATCTGGAGTTTTGCGAATGCGTGCGTAAAACTCCGGCGCCTCGGCACTACCCTCCCACTCACATACCTGAGATACTCATCTATACCCACCGAACAGGATGTACCGGTCGTCTCCATGCGCCGGAGGGTGGGCAAGCTTGCTCCCCATTCGACAGGCGGGGCACAGGGAAACAACACGACAGGAGGTCACTCCCATGAAACGCATCGCTGTCTGCTTTGATGGCACGTGGAATCGCCCGGAGGAAATCCTGGGTGAGGACTTTCCAACCAACGTGCTGCAATTTGCCCGCGCCATTCGGCCTACCGACGGCAACGGGGTGGAACAGGTGGTGTTCTACGACTGGGGCATTGGCTCCTACCACGATTCACTTCGGGCCGGCGCCACCGGTTACGGGCTGGAGAAGAACGTGATGGACGGCTACCGGTTTCTGGTGCACAACTACGAGCCCGGCGACGAGATTTTTCTGTTCGGGTTCAGCCGCGGTGCCTACACGGCCCGCAGCCTGTGCGGGATGATCAATAACTGCAGCATTCTGCGAAAAGAGCACGGCAGCCGGATCGAGGAGGCCTTCAAGCTCTACAAAACCAAGAAGCACAAAGCCAACGGCGACCACTCCATGGCCTGGAAGGCGAACTATTCGCTGGAGCAGCGCACGCCTATCCGGTTTGTCGGGGTGTGGGATACCGTGGGTGCCCTGGGCCTGCCATTCACTTTTTTCGGCCTGATCAAGGATCGGGACCTGTTCTACGATTGCAAGATCGGCAGCAACATTCGCGTCGCCCGCCACGCGCTCTCGCTGGACGAGCAGCGGGAGGATTTCGAACCCACACTGTGGGACCCGCGAGAGGGCACCGATCTGGCCCAGGTCTGGTTTGCCGGGGTGCACTCGGACGTCGGCGGAGGCTACGAGCCAGACAAACAGGGCCGCACCCTGGCGGATATCCCCCTGCTGTGGTTGAAAGAAGAAGCGCAAAAACACGCCCTGGTGTTCAACGATTCCCTGCCCACCGTAACCCATGCCAGCGCCGATCAGCACAATGAGTACAAGGGCAAGTACAAGCTGCTGGGCAAGCTGGTGCGCGAGATACCCCCGCCCAAGACCAATCGCACCTGGGTGCATCCCAGCGTGAAAGAGCGCTATGCTGGCGGCTATCGCAGCGAGCCGATCGAGCAGTACAACAAGCTCCACGGCCAATGGCCACCGCTCTGGCCGGGATAAGCCCGCGCGTTCCCCGCCCGGTTTTTGATAGACTCCGCAGCCACAGAGTGCCGTTCGGTATTGCCGGGCGGTTGTTCACCAATGGGGGCTGTAAGTTGTGAAGAGCTGGATTTTTCTGGGCGTTGCCATCGTAGCGGAAGTGATTGCCACCACCGGCCTGAAAGCCAGTGAAGGGTTTACCAGACTCTGGCCCAGCCTGCTGGTGATTGCCGGCTATACCATTGCCTTTTACTTCCTCTCGCTGACCCTGAAGGAAATTCCCGTGGGCGTGGCCTATGCCATCTGGGCAGGCATGGGCGTTGTGCTGGTGGCACTTATCGGCTGGCTGATTTACGGGCAGGCTCTGGATGCCGCCACTGTGATTGGTATGGCGCTGATCATCACCGGTGTTGCAGTGATCAATCTGTTTTCCAAGTCAGTCGCTCACTAACCTGACGGTAAAACCGGAGCCCCCATGCATCTCCCTTTCTGGCTGACGACTACCCTGCTCTTTCCGGTACTGCTCTACCAGGGCAAGCAGGCGCGCCGCACAACGCCCAGGTTGCCGGAGGCCGGAGGCTCTCCGTGCGGTCAATATGGCGAAGGTGCTCCCGCCAGGCGAGTGCTGGTGATTGGCGAATCCACGGCGGCCGGCGTAGGTGTTGAAACCCACGATCAGGGCCTGGCCAGCCAATTGGCAAGGGAAATCCACGAGCGCACGGGCCAGACCATTGCCTGGCATACCTTTGGGGTCAACGGCATCCGGCTCGGGGCGTTGATTCACACGCTGGAAACCGCCGAGTTGCCAGAGGCGGATGTGGTGCTGTTGAGCATGGGGGTGAACGACACCACGGGCTTCACGCCCCGCTTTCGTTTCCGCCGGCAGTTGCAGGCATTGCGTGAATTGCTGGCGCCACGATATTCAGGGCCTATTCTGCTTTTGAGCGTGCCGCCGATGCATCTTTTTACGGCGCTGCCCTCGCCGCTTCGGCATGTGATGGGGTGGCGGGCCAGGCAGCTGGATAACCTCTATATCCGGCTGGCGCGCCAGTTTCCTGAAGACTTCCGTTACGTGAACTACCCGGTGGTTACCGATCCTGAGCTTCTTGCCAGGGATGGCTATCACCCCGGCCAGAAGGGCTACCGCTATATTGCCGAGGCACTGGCAGACAGGGTCAGCCCCACCAATCGGTCAGGCTAACCCTTCCTTCCCGCCTCAGGGCGCCAGCTTGCGCTTCAGCGCCTTGGAAACCGACAGCGGCAGGCTCGGCAGTGAGCGCAGCATCCAAGGCAGTATCCGGCGCTTTACCCCGCTCAGGGATTCCGGGATCACGGCTTCAATAAGGTGTGGGCCCGGCATTCTCTGGGCGTATTCCAGGGCTTTTGCCATTTCCTCAGCGGTGTGCACCCGCACGCCGTGAACGCCCATGCCGTTGGCCATTTCCGCAAAGTTGATCACCGGGCCCCGCAGGTCCAGCTGGGACTTGGCCTTCTCTCCGGCCTCTTCGGCACCGACCCGCTCCAGCTCGATGTTGAGCACGGAGTAGGAGGCGTTGTTGAAGATGATGGAGGTTACATTCAGCTGTTCCCGGGCCATGGTCCACAGGGCCTGAATGGTGTACATGGCGGTGCCATCGCCGATCAGGGCGATAACCGGCCGGTCCGGATAGGCTACGGCAGCACCCACTGCATTGGGCAAGCCCTGGCCGATGGCGCCGCCGGTGAGGGTAATCATGTCGTGGCGGGGTGCACCGGCGGTCATGACCGAAAGCATCAGGCTGGAGGTGATGCCCTCGTCCACGATGATGGCGTTCTCGGGCATCAACTCGCCTACCGCTTTGCAGACTTTCTCGGCAGTCAGCTTGCCCCGTGGCCGGCCCGGTCGCTTCTCGGGCTGGAGCTTCGGCTGCGCCTGGCTGGCACCAACGGCGGCGTTGAGTTTGTTAAGGCTGGCCAGAATATCCTGGTCCGGGGCGGCCAGGGTGTGTACCTGGCAGGTATCCGGCACCAGGTAGCTCTTCTTGCCGGGATAGGCGAAGAAGGAAACCGGCGCCTTCGAATCCACCAGGATCAGCTGTTCGATGTCGGTCAGCTGCACCGTGGCGAGTTCCGCCAGGTAGGCGATCCGTTCGATGTAAGGCAGGCCGGCACCCCGCTCCATGCGGGTGGGGAAGGTTTCCGCCAGCAGGGTAACGCCGCTGTGGGCGGCCAGTTTGGCGGCCGCCAACATGCTGGGCTCTCGCAGGGAATGGCCGCCCATCAACAGGGCGGTTTTCTTGCCGGAGCGGATAGCCTTGGCAATGGCTTCCACGGTGGCATCGTCTGCCGGCTCCGGTGTCGGCGGTGCCATGGGCGCACTGGGCACACCGCCCTCGCCCCAGGACACATCGGCCGGCAGAATCAATGTAGCTACCTGCCCGGGTGCCGTACGGGCCGCCGCGATGGCTTCGGCGGCATCCTGGCAGAGGGTTTCCGTGCTCTTGGCGGTGCGCACAAACCCCGGGGACACGTTGCGGGCTACGGTCTCGATATCCGACTGCAACTGGGCATCGTACTTCACGTGGTAGGTGGCGTGGTCGCCCACAATGTTCAGCACCGGCACTTTGCCCTTGCGGGCGTTGTGCAGGTTGGCCAGGCCGTTGCCCAGCCCGCAGCCCAGGTGCAACAGCGTGGCGGCGGGTTTATCGGCCATGCGGGCGTAGCCGTCAGCGGCGCCGGTGGCCACACCCTCGAACAGGGCAAGAACCGCCCGCATTTTGGGCTCGTCATCCAGGGCGGCCACAAAGTGCATTTCACTGGTACCGGGGTTGCTGAAGCAGACCTCAACACCGGCATCCACCAGGGTTTTCATCAGGGCTTGTGCGCCGTTTGTCATTGTTGTTCTCCAAGCTTTCCGGGTTCAGGGTTTGAGTTTCTATCCAGTTGGTCTGTGCCGATGTCGGCAATTCGGGTCACGCCGGTGAGGGTCATGGCCAGGCGCAGCTCCTGCTGCAGACTGGCCAGCAGGTTATTCAGCCCGGCCTCACCGCCGCCGGCCAGTGCCCAGGCCCAGGGGCGGCCGATCATCACGCCCCGGGCGCCGAGAGCCAGGGCCCGGAAAATATCAACGCCACTGCGAATACCGCCATCCACGAGCAGTTCGGTTTCTGATCCCACCGCGGCCACGATTTCCGGCAGTTTGCTTGCGCCGGAGGCGACGCCGTCCAGCTGACGGCCGCCGTGATTGGAGACAATGATGCCGTCTGCCCCCACGCTCACAGCCTGGCGAGCGTCTTCCCCATCCAGGATGCCTTTCAGCAGCAGGGTACCTTTCCAGTGGCGGCGCAGCCATTCAATGTCGGCCCAGGTCACAGTGGGATCAAACTGGGCATCAATCCAGGACTTGAACGCGTCGAGATCCCCGGCATTCGGCACCACGTCACTGAGGTTGCCAAAGTTCAGGGGGCCGCCGCGCACGGCCACATCCCAGAGCCAGCCCGGGCGGGATAGCAGTTGAACGGCCTTCAGGGCCTTCGCGCGGGCGCCGGAGCTGGAGAGGCCATTGCGGAAGTCGCGATGGCGCATGCCCGGTTGCGGCAGGTCGACGGTAAACACCAGTGTGCGGCAGCCGGCAGCCCAGGCTTTATCCAGCAGGGCTTCGATGCGGGCCCGGTCACGAATCATGTAGAGCTGGAACCAGGCCGCCCTGGAAACGGAGGTCTGCACTTCTTCCACCGGGCAGATGCCCACGGTGGAGAGGGTAAACGGGATGCCGGCTGCTTCTGCGCTGCGGGCCGCCTGCACTTCACCACGCCGGGCCATCATGCCGGCCAGCCCGAGCGGCGCGAGCACCACGGGCATGTCACAGGTCTCGCCGGCCAGGGTGCTTGTGGTATCCACCTGATCGACATCAATCAATACCCGCTGGCGCAGCTTTATGCCGTCCCATTCAGTTTCATTGGCCCGGAGGGTCTGTTCGTCTGTTGCGCCGCCGTCCAGGTAATCAAGCAGGAACCGGGGCAACCGGGCGCGGGCCCTTGCACGGTAGTCTTCAGCGGTGGCCGGGTAGCTTAGCTTCAGCGTCATGGCGGTTAGCCCCCCGCCACAATGGAGCGCACCGCTGCCCGGGCCGTCATGATGCATCCCGGCAGGAAGGTACCTTCCAGGGAGCGCTTGCCGTTGGCACCACCGCCACCAAAGCCTGCAGCCTCGCCCACACAGTAGAGACCTTCAACGGGTGCGCCCTGGGCGGTGAGGACGCGGCTCTGCAGATCAGTTTGCAGACCACCCAGGCTCTTGCGGGTAATCAGCTGCATGCGGATGGCGATGAACGGGCCCGCACCGGATTTCTGCAGCGGCGCCGGCTTGCAGGTGCGCAGGCGGTCCGGCTTCCATTCCCGGGCGTGCTGGATCATGCGGATTTGCGGATCGTCATGGAGACTGGTGCCTGCCGCGAAATTGGCATCGAAGGCATCGGCGGTAGCCTGCAGCGTACCCGGGTTGATGTCGTTGGAGCAGGTCAGCGCGTTCATCTTGCCAGCCAGGTCGGCGAGGTTCTCCCCCACCAGGAAATCCCGGCTTTCATGCTGCATTTGTCGCACCAGGGCGTGGTTGCCCAGTAACAGCTCTTTCACGAACTGGGGGAACTGTTTGTCCCGGATGCGGGCGTTGTGCTCGGCGCCCGAAATGGCAAATTCCTTGGCGGCAATGCGCCAGTTCAGCAGGTGCCAGGTCCAGGGCTTTTCCTGTTCCGCCACCCGCTGGCAAAGCCAGTGGGTATCAAAGCCGGTCACCAGGGGTTCCGGGCCAATCCTTTCACCCCGGTGGTTCAGCCACAGGGCGGATTTGCAGGGAATGGTTGAAAGGCCATGGCCGGGAAAGTGGGGGTACGGATGTGGGAAGCCGGCCGCGTAGTTCCACATTTCGCCGGCATGGGTAATCCGGCCTCCGAGGCTGTCGGCCACCCAGTGGTGCATGCGGCCATCGGCATGGGGGTGGGCACCGTTCAACATGCGGGTGGGTTGCGGGCGATCCTCCGGCCAGTTGGCCCGGCATTCCTTGTGGCTGCCGTTGATACCACCAGTGGCCAGAACCACCGCCGAAGCCGCGAAGCGCACTTCCTCATCAGTGGCCTCGTTAATGGCCAGAGCGCCGCTCACTTTTCCCGCTTCGTGGTCCAGTTCGGTAATGCGATGCTGGTGCAGCAGGGTGAGCTTGCCGCTGGTGTTCTCCCGGTGCAGCGCCGTCATCAGGCACCGGACCAGTTCCCGGGCGGTGCCCCAGACCACATGGTAACGGGGCAAACGGTTGCCATCGCCGAAACGGCCACGCTCAACCCAGTTCACCGCCGGCAGGAATTTTATGCCTTCGTTGCTGAGCCAGTCGTAAACCTCTGAGCGTGAATGCTCCACGTAGTAACGGGCCCATTGCAGGGGTAACTCATCGTCGGGGGCCAGCTCGCCGAAGCTGAGCCAGTCGTCCAGGGCGATCTCCGGTGTGTCGGCAATCTTCATGCGCTTCTGCAGCGGCGTGCCCACCAGCATCATGCCGCCAAAGGCCCACAGGGCCAGGCCTCCCATGCGCTCTTCGGTATCCCGGTCTGCCAGGACAACGGACTTGCCGGCGCGCAGGCCTTCCAGGGCGGCGACAATCCCAGCCAGCCCTCCACCGACTACCAGAATATCTGAGGAAATTACCTTGGCCATATCGCATCCGACCTGATCGCAATGAGTTGTCAGCTTTAAAGATATACCGGTACCATGGCTTTAAAATTGACTTCAGAGGCCAACAAAATTGACGTTAGAGGCCACGGTTTCCATTGGCTGGGTCAACACCGTGATCGGTGCTGCAGAGAGGCTGTCGGTAACGGCCGAGCAACTGCTGGCCGCGGCAGGTATTGCGCACTCCGCCTGCGAGCTGGAACGCTGGCCGATTGACGACATTACCCGGCTCTGGCACGCCGCCGAACGCTGCACCGGCGACCCGGGCTTTGGCCTGAAAGTGGGTGCCGAGTTTTCTCCCATGAGTATCAGCGGCGTCGGGTTTGCGCTGCAGGCCGCAGCCACCCTGCGGGAGGCCATCGTGATGGTGCAGCGTTTCCAGCGGCTGATCTCCGATGGCGGGCGTTTCCAGGTTGTTGCCGGCAACGCGGCCACCTGGCTGGTTTACCATCCCAGGCAGGGCCTGCTGGCATTCAGTCCGCATCAGATCGAGGCGGTGCTGGCCTCGGTGGTGGGCTTCGGGAGCTGGGTTACGGGAACCCGGATGCAACCGGCCCGGGTGCAATTCAGCCAACCGCGGCTGGGGCCGTTGGCGAGGTATCAGACGGTATTCAACTGCCCGGTAGAGTTCGAGCAGGCGTTCAGCGGAGTGCTGGTGGACAATAGCGTTCTGGACCAGCCCCTGCCTCAGGCCGACCCTCAGCTGGCGCAGGTGCACGAGCGCTACACAACCGCCCGCCTGGCCGCGCTTTCCATCAACAGTGCCTCGGTGCCGGAAATACGCAGATGGCTCACCGCCCGGATAGGGCCGGTTCTGCCTCGCCGGGCAGACGCAGCGGAAGCCCTTGGCATCAGCGAACGCAGCCTGGCCCGGCGGCTCCGGGAACAGGGCCAGACCTTTGATGGGCTGGTTGACGACGTACGCCGTGAAAAAGCCCTACAGGCGGTCGCCGATTCCAGCGCCTCCCTACCTGAAATCGCCGAAGCGCTGGGGTTTGCCGAGGTCAGCACGTTTTACAGGGCATTCCGGCGTTGGACGGGCATGCCACCGGTGCGGTGGCGCAAGCAGCAGTATTCGGGCTGACTGCGGCCCAAACTGACATGCAGGGCAACACCGCCAGCGTAATTTCATGTTGAGCATTAGCAGTCCAAGCAGTAACCTGCTGATCAGACATCAGAGCCTGAGGCCCCATGAAGCCTGACTCCCATCAGCCGCCAGACAACGCCATCGGCGCTACGAGTTCGCAGTCGCCCTCAGAGACAACTGAGCGTATTGCTGAGCTGATTCACCGCGTGGCTCAGAAAGACCGCCAGGCTTTCGCCCTCCTCTACCAGGCAACTGCCCCGAAACTTCTGGGCACCGTGTTGCGTATCCTCAGAGACAGAGGGTGGGCAGACGATGTTATCCAGGACAGTTATCTCAAAATCTGGCAAAAAGCCAAGCAGTTTCAGGACGGCAAATCCTCGCCGATTACCTGGCTGGTGTCGATTGCCCGTAACGGCGCCATTGATGAGCTGCGCAAACACCCCGCCGGACGCACCACGAACAGCGACGAGCTGGATGAGATGCCAGGCCGGCAGACATCAGCTCAGGAACAGCTGGAAGACCAGCGGGCGGCAAATCAACTGAATCACTGCATCGACCAACTGGAAAAAGACCGACAGGACATGGTGCGCCTGGCCTACCTTAACGGATGGTCCCGGGAGGACCTGGCAAGCCAGTTTGAACAGCCGGTCAACACGGTAAAGACCTGGCTTCACCGCGCCCTGAAACAGCTCAAAAGGTGCCTCGAATCATGACTGAACGCGACGACCTGGACATGCTGGTTGCAGAGTTCGTTCTGGGCACATTGCCAGCCTCGGAGCGGGCCTATCTTGAAAGCCGGCGCAATGAGGACCCGGAGGTAGATGCGCTGATTCTTCAATGGGAAGAGCGCCTGGGTAAGCTGGCCGAGGAAACCGAGCCCGTTCAGCCCTCACCGGCGTTGTTCGCAAAAATCGAGAAGGCTCTGGACCGGGTGGAATCGACGCCTCGAGAGGCTGCCGAAACGTCCAACGTGGTTGCTCTGCGCAGCCAGCTGAACCGCTGGCGCTGGAGCACGGCGATTGCCTCGGCGGCCGCCCTGGTTCTCGTGGCCATTCTGGCGTTCCAGCCGCAGCCCGAGCCCCAAGCCCAGTCGTTTGTTGCGGTTTTCCAGAACAACGATGAACAGCCGGCCTTCCTGCTGACGGTGGACCTGAAGGAGCAACGGCTCAATATCAGGCCGGTAACTGCCGAGCCAAGACCCGGAAAATCCTATCAGTTGTGGATCAAGGCCGACGAGCTGGGCCCAAACCCTCGCTCCGTGGGCGTTCTGGGTAACGATTTCGCGCTGGATGAGGGGGCATTGCGCAATTACGACCCTGCCCTGCTCAAGGAGGCCACGTTCGGCATCAGCGTCGAGCCAGAAGGGGGCTCACCCACCGGACAGCCCACGGGACCGGCTATTCACGGTTACCTCTACCCCACCGACGGAAACAATTAATAGGCAGGTGCAAAAAATCTTCCGTGCCTGAAACTTTGCGCACCGGCTCCCGTAGCTGCAGTTAACCCGCCCAAAAACAACCCAGCGGGCGGGAAACACTGACACTCAGGAGAACGCAATGAACAAGCACGCAAGAACATCCGCACTTCTCGCCGCCCTGGTTTCCGGCGCTTTCGCAACCGGTTCTGCATTGGCCGCTGAACACAAGGCCGGTGTCTGGACCAACGATCAGTCTGTTGCCAACGGCGTTGTATCCGCCAGAAAGGTGGTTGCCGAACAGAATGGGTGGCTGGTGGTTCACCGCACCGACGAATCCATGAAGCCGGGCCCTGTTGTCGCCCACGCGCCGTTGCGCAAAGGCATGAACATGGACGTCGCCGCCATCCTGACCGAGGAAGTGCAATCCGGTGACATGCTGATGCTGATGGTTCACAGCGAAGACGGCGGGATGAAAACCGGTATTTTTGAATACACCCTGGGCGCCAAGGAAGACGGCCCGATCAAAAAGGACGGCAAGCTGGTGATGTCGACCATCACCGCGAAATAATCGCTCACGGTCTGGCTGGCTGCCTGCCCATCTGGCGCATGCAGCCAGCGCTACTCTGACTGACGCTTGCTCGCGTACATGGCCGCGTCGGCCTTGCTGAACAACAGCCGGGCGGTTTCACCATCCTCCGGATACACGGCCGAACCGATACTGCAGCAAACGCGAACCGTTTTGCCACCGATGGCAACCGGCAATCTCAAAATTTCGCGAATCTTGGCTATGGCATTCTCAACTGACTCACGCCCATGAACATCGGTGAGCAGAACAGTAAACTCATCACCGCCCATCCGTGCGACGGTATCTGTCCCACGGGTGCAGTCCCTGAGCCTCTGGGCCATCTCGATCAACAGTTCATCGCCGGCTTCATGGCCCAGCGTATCGTTAATCTGCTTGAAGTCATTCACATCGAGGTACAGCAGCGCCAGCCGCCCCTCGTTCCGGCTAGCTGATCGCAGCGCGGTTTCCAGGCGATCGTAGAACAGGGAACGATTGGTTAACCCGGTAAGGCCGTCGTGATGCGCCAGGAATCGGAGGTTTTCTTCCGAGCGCTTGCGCTCTACAACCGCCGCAACCTGGGTTGCCACGAACTCCAGAAGCGACTTTTCGGCCTCATCAAAAGACACGGCCGCCGTACCACGCTCAATAACCAGGACGCCCATGGTGGACTCGTGAAAAACCAGAGGCACCCCCAGCCAGTTGGCAACCTCAGAGCCGGTTTCAGGGTGCACCCCCAATCCCGGATGCGCCGGATCCCGCAATGCCATAGACGATTTTCGGGTGTGGATGACGTCTTCAAGAGCCGATCCCGGGGCCACCTGCCAGTCGATCCAACCGCTCTTCTTGCGCCAGTCGGGCAAGCTGAGCCGACCGGAGTGCGACTGATTGAAACCCAGGTAGAGATCGGACTCGGGGAAAAGCTCACCAATAATTGAATGAACACCATCGCACAAATCGCGGAGCGTCTCTGCCTCGTGAGCTGCTTCGGAGATCCGGTAGAGCGCGTTGCGGGTCTGGTCGCCCCGTCGCAATGCGGTGACATCCCGAGCCACCGCAATCCGGAGACGGTCTTCCTCAGACCAGCGAGCCGACCAGAGGATATGCACGGCATGACCATCCCTGTGCAGGTAACGATTTTCGAAGTCCGTGTGGGTGTGCCCGCTCATTACCCTGCGGGCAGCAGCCAGCGTGCGCTCCTGGTCTTCCGGGTGAATGTAGTTCAGCAGCGGTGTTCCGATCATTTCCGAAGGCGAGTAACCGAGCAACCGCTGGCACGCTTCGCTGACAAAAACGATCTGGCCAGACTCGTCCACCACGAAGATCGTGTCGAGTATGAGATTGACCAGTTTGGGATAGAGAGGACTGAAATCGATGGTCACATCCCGTCTCCCTTCACGCCCAGGCGGTCCAGATAGAGATGAAGATCCGCCTCGCTCATGTCCACATATTCCAGCACCCTGCCATACAGCATGGCGGTCGGGACATTGCGGCCCTTCAGCTCTTTCTGAGTTTCATGCAGGACGTAAAGAATGATTCTTTCAGTGCGGGTAAGGCCGTCTCTGGCGTCAGGGATCACTTCAAGGAGAGTGCGGGAGTAGTCTGAACCGGCCATGATGTACCTGGTATGGAGCAATGGACCAGCACATAGTAACAGGCTGGCAGCGAAGCCCCCAGAGGGGGTCGCTGCCTTTTACCGCCAAATCAGATCTGTTTGTAGACCACTTCAGACAACCGGCTGCGATTACCATCGGTGTCCAGGGTACGGATAGCGAAGTACCAGGTGCCTTCAGTCAGCTCATCAACCAGCAGTTCGTCGACAGAGGCGTCACCAATGGCCAGGCTCTGGTCGAGGTTTTCAGCGCTGGTGCCGTAGACCACCTCGAAGCCTGCGATTTCGCCCATGGCCAGGCTGTCGCCATTTTCGCGGGTCAGCGGCGCGGTCCAGCTCAGCAGTGCTGTGTTTGCAGGAGCGGTTTCCTCAGGCGTCGTCTCGGTGACGGGCTCGCTGGTTTCAGTGTCTGTTCCTGTGTCCGCTACGGTTTCGTCGGTGGTTGTATCAGTCGTTGTATCGGTGGTTGTATCACCGCCTGACGTCGAGTCACCTGACGTATCGGGCTCAGTTGTACCGGCAACCTGCTCGTCGGTTGAACCTGTTGAGGTATCGGTCGAGGTATCGGTGCCGGTATCGGTTGAGGTGTCAGTGGTGCTGCCGGAATCAGTTCCAGCGGTTTCATCGCCGCCAGTGGTTCCGTCGGTGGTGTCACCGGAATCGGCGACGTCGGTATCACTTTCTTCGTTAACATCGGCAATGGTTTTGAAGCGCTGTACATTGCGGTGTTCAACAACGGCCAATCTCTGGCTAATGACGCTTGATTCCACTGCATTCTGGAGCTCGGAAGATTGCAATGCGGCGGCGCTAACCAGATCCGCCAGTGCCACGTTGGTTCCATCGCCCATAACGCTGATCTGGCCGTCGGCACTCACCTGCGAGCTGACATCAGCCAACACATCAGAAATCGAATCCCATTGGGCGTTATCGTTGACCAGTGCAAGGAACGCCGCGTTCGCAATCGCCACCTGAATGGCGTCAGCGGATACGCCGGTCATCTCATCCAGATTGGTGAGATCCGGCGGTGTCAGACGCAGGGCGCCAGCCGGAAGGCCGAACCAGGTTTCGACTGTGGTGTAGGCATTGGAAATGGCAACCGGTGAAAGACCGTCACCACTGCGCTCCGCCAGAGTTACAGCCAAGTGGGTCAGTGGCGTGAGGTTTACGGTTTCCATGCGCAGGTCGCCAGCACCACGTAAGCTGAAATTGCTATCAAGGGGCATGCTCTGTCCAAACGCCACAGCCGCGCCGCCAGCCTGATCGCACTGGGGAACAACGTCGCAGATCATGCGGGTACCACCATCAGCGGTGAGCTCAACCAGCGCCCAGCCCTCGGCCTTGCCGCGGAGCTGCCACTCGTAACTGCCATCGTCTGCCGTCAACACCGGTTTCGCTGCCTGGCGTTGAGGCGCGTAAATGCCGTCCTTGTCCGCAATCAGGCGGTTGGCAACAACCAGCCCCTGCTGGATGACGCCCTTGACCGCTGCGCCGGCAATCTGGACCGTCGGCTCGGCAGTGACCGAGGGCTGTGTGGCGGTGTCTTCGTCACCTGAAATGTCCAGACCGCAGCCCGAAAGCATAACAACCGCAGGTAAAATCAGCAGTCCTTGCTTCGTTAGTTTTTTGCCGCAATATGACATTGTTTCGCACCAATTATTTGACGAATTTGAGCGAATCTTACAGCGGCAGTTTTCGGTTATATGCGGCCCAGTTCCGGATTTTTCGGCCGGATTACGTCAGAAAATTGGCGTTTACGGAGGGATACACGTTGTGATGGAAGGTTACAGCATGGAGCCCGGACTCCCGAGCATAGGTCATTGTTTTAGTTCCGCTTTTCACAATTCGCTTAAATCCCGGCTGTGGGCCGGGAGCCAATAGCGGGCCGACTGATTACAAATTTAAACGTTGATGAAACGGGTACCATTTCACAGTTTTCCGGGGACTCAAACGCCCAACCTGTCCCGCAGCGCATAGTACCAGGCTCCCATCGCCGTCAACGGCACCCGGAAGGCGCGCCCACCCGGGAACGGGTAATGCGGCAGGCTGGCGAACGCATCAAACCGTTCCGCCTGATCCTGGATTGCCAGTGCCAATGCCTTGCCTGCCACGTGTGTGAAGGTAACCCCATGGCCGGAGCAACCCTGGGAGTAGAACACGTTCTCGTGCAAGCGCCCGAGCTGTGGCAGGCGCGACAGGGTCAGCAGGAAATTGCCGGTCCAGGCGTAATCGATCTTCACATTCGCCAGTTGCGGGAAGGTTTTCAGCATATTCGGGCGAATCAGCCGTTCGATGTTCGCCGGGTCGCGGGCGCCGTAGACCACGCCACCGCCGTAGATCAGGCGGTTGTCACCCGACAGCCGGAAGTAGTCCAGGAGGTAGTTGCAGTCTTCGACGCAGTTGTCGTTCGGCAGCAATTGCCTGGCAACGGCCTCCTCCAACGGCTCGGTAGCAATAATCTGCGAGCCGCAGGGCATGGATTTGGCCCCAAGCTCCGGCACCAGGCCGCCAAGATAGGCGTTGCCAGCCAGGACAACCGTTTGCGCCCTCACCTCGCCCATGTCGGTTTTAACGGTTACGGTTTTACCGGGGGCGATGCTCGTTACCGTGGAGTGCTCGTGAATCACGCCGCCGCGCGACTCGAGGGCCGCGGCTTCGCCGAGAGCCAGATTGAGCGGATGAATGTGGCCGCCGGTGTGATCAATGGCGCCGCCGACATACCGTTCCGTGCCAACCCGGGAACGGATGGCACTCCTATCCAACAGTTCCAGTTGGTCGTAACCGAACCGGCGCCACAGCGCTTGCTGAGACTCCAGGTGCCTGAGCTGCTTTGGATTGAGCGCTGCGAAAATACCGCCTTCTTTCAGGTCGCACCGAATGCCGTAACTCTTCACCCGCTGGCGAATGATCTGGCTGCCCTCAAAGGCCATCTCAGACAGCAGTTTCAGGTGGTCTTGAGAGGTCTGTCTTTCGATGCTGTCCAGATCCCGGCTGAAGCTGTTAACGATCTGGCCGCCATTGCGCCCCGAAGCACCCCAGCCGACCGTCGCTGCCTCCAGAACCACCACCCTGAAGCCAGCTTCCGCCAGGAACAGCGCTGTCGAAAGGCCGGTGTAGCCGGCACCGACGACGCAAACATCGGCCTCGCAAGACCCTCGCAGCGCCGGGCGCACAGGGGCCGAATTGGCGGAAGCTGCGTAATACGAGGGAACCGGGGGATACTCGATCATTATGTGACGCCAGAAAAGGTGATAGAGACGTTCAGGATCAGGCTGCAACGATGCGCGCCGCAGGAAGTCTATGCCAGCACCGCGCGTTCGGAAAGACACGTTCTTATACCTATATCGCGGGCGGCGCCTGCGGATAAAAGTGCTGCTATGATTGCTCAACTCTACAGCCTGCGAGGCGTCCATGAATCAACCCGTCAGCTCTTCCACACCGACCAGCCAGGCCGAATGGCAGGCCCTGGCCACAAACCTCACTCTGGAGGGCCGCGCCTATCTGAACGGCGCCTATCAATGGGCGGCCAACGGCGAGACGTTTACCTCGGTCAGCCCGATTGACGGGCGCGAGCTGGCCTCTATTGCCAGTTGCGATCAGAGCGATGCCGACCAGGCCGTTAGGGCTGCAAGGGCCGCCTTTGAGGCGGGCATCTGGAGCCAGCTGGCACCGGCAAAACGCAAGGCGGTGCTGCTCCGGTTCGCTGACCTTATCGAAGCCCACGGCGACGAGCTTGCCCTGCTGGAAACCCTGGACATGGGCAAACCCATCAACCACGCCAGGAATGTGGATGTGCCGGCCACCGCCCGGGCAATCCGCTGGACCGCCGAGGCCATCGACAAGGTCTACGGTGAACTTGCCCCCACGCCTCACAACCAGATCGGCATGATCTCCCGTGAGCCGATGGGTGTGGTGGCGGCCATCGTGCCCTGGAACTTTCCGATGATTATGGCGGCCTGGAAAATTGCCCCGGCCCTGGCTACTGGTAATTCCGTCATACTGAAACCCTCCGAGAAATCGCCCCTGAGCGCCATTCGCCTGGCCGCCCTGGCCGGGGAAGCGGGCGTTCCCGCCGGCGCTTTCAATGTGCTTCCAGGCTATGGTCACACCGTGGGCAAGGCCCTGGCGCTGCACATGGACGTGGACTGCCTGGTGTTTACCGGGTCCACGAATGTGGCCAAGCAACTGATGATCTACGCCGGCCAATCCAACATGAAACGGGTATGGCTGGAGGCCGGTGGCAAGAGCCCCAACATTGTCTTCGCCGATGCGCCAGACCTGAAAAAGGCCGCTGCCGAGGCGGCCAGTGCCATAGCCTTCAATCAGGGCGAAGTGTGCACTGCCGGCAGTCGCCTGCTGGTCGAGAACAGCATTCGTGCCGAGTTTGTAAGGCTGATATGCGAGGCCCTGAAAACCTGGCGTCCCGGCCATCCGCTGGACCCGGCGACTACCTGTGGCGCGATCGTGGATCAGGCCCAGCTCGATCGGATCATCGACTACATCGGCATCGGGCAGTCTGAGGGCGCACGCCTGGTGGAAGGTGGGCAGCGGATTCTGGAAAACACGGGCGGCCTGTTTGTTCAGCCCACGGTGTTTGACGGGGTGAATAACCAGATGCGCATTGCCTCGGAGGAAATCTTCGGGCCGGTGCTTTCTGTCATCGGGTTCGATACCGCAGACGAAGCCGTTGCCATTGCCAACGATTCCATCTACGGCCTGGCTGCGGCGGTGTGGACCTCCAATATCAATACCGCCCATAAGGTAGCCAAGGCCCTGCGAGCCGGCAGCGTGTGGATTAACCACTATGACGGCGGCGATATGACCGCACCCTTCGGTGGCTTCAAGCAGTCCGGCAACGGGCGCGACAAATCTGTGCATGCCTTCGACAAGTACACGGAACTGAAAGCCACCTGGCTGGTGCTGGAGTAGTTCGGAATAGTTAGTCGCAGTCCGGCAAACGAAAAACGGCGCCTTCAAGGCGCCGTTTTTTATCCCGGAATTGATCAGACCGTGTGCAGGTACCAGAGATATTCGAGATCAGAGATGGTCATCTCGAATTCGTTCAGTTCATGCTCCTTGCAGGCGACGAACACATCCAGAAACTGGCTGCCGAGATAATCGGCCATCACTTTCGATTGCCCCAGCTCCCGCAAGGCATCCCGCAGGTTATTCACCAATGAGGCTTCGTGCTGCTCATGGGCATTACCCACGGTGACGGGGGGTGGCTCTATCCTGTTGGAGATGCCGTAGTGAATGCCCGCCAGCACGGCTGCCATCAGCAGATACGGGTTGGCATCAGCACCGGCGACCCGGTGTTCGATTCGCAGGGCCTCCGGATCACCGCCCGGCAGACGCAGCGACGCAGTGCGGTTGTCCACGCCCCAGGTGGCGGCGCTGGGAACGTAGTACTCCGGGCTGAACCGGCGGTAGGAATTGATATTGGGGCAGAACAAGGCCATGGCGTCGTTCATGGTGGAGACCAATCCACCCACGGCCCAGCGCAACATGTCGTTTGGCTGCTCGGCGTCGCCGGAAAACACGTTACGGCCTTCGCCATCCACCAGGCTCACGTGCAGGTGCATGCCACTGCCGGCCTGGTTGTGATAAGGCTTGGCCATGAACGTGGTGTCCATTTCATGGTCGTAGGCCATGTTCTTGATCAGACGCTTCAGCAGAGTGGCGTGGTCGCAGGCCTGCACGGCGTCATCCACGTAGTGCAGGTTGACCTCAAACTGCCCGGGCGCGGACTCGGCTACCAGCGCATCCGCTGGCAGCTCCTGCTCATGGGCGGCATCCAGCACGTCCGCCAGGAATTCTGCGTATTCGTCCAGATCATCAATGGAATAGGCTTGCGTGCCCGCCGGGCGTTTGCCAGAGAGGGGTGATTTGGGTGGCTGAGGGCGACCGGCGAGGTTTTCCTGGTCAATCAGGTAAAACTCCAGCTCAAAGGCCGCCACAGGAGTCAGCCCCAGTGCCTCGAAGCGCTTGACGATGTTCTGCAATACCACCCGCGGGTCTGCGAAAAACGGTGTCTCGCGGTCCAGCTCATACATGGTCAGCAGCAATTGCGCCGTGGGCCGCTTCTGCCAGGGCTCCATAGTGAGGGTATTTTCAATGGGCAGACAGACACGGTCTGCCTCGCCAATATCCAGGCCAAGGCCGGTTTCTTCCACCGTAGTGCCCTGAATGTTCAGGGCAAAGATGGAAGCCGGCATGGCCACGCCACGCTCAAACACCTTCGCCAGCGCAGACGGATCCACCCGCTTGCCGCGAACAATGCCATTCATATCCGGGATCAGCAGATCAACAAACTGCAGTTCGGGGTGTGCCTGAAGGAACGAGTCTGCACTCGTAGAACCAGAAGCCATAAGGGGAGCCATCCACAACGCAAACAGGCCTGGTGCCGAGGAGCCGGCGCAGGGGTTTCAACACTCCTTTATCCCGCTTTCCGGGGTGTTTGGCAAGATAGGGACATACCACAAATCCCGGAGTAAAATTTTTATAGCGCAACCCCGCATCTCATGATAAATATCGCGAGAATTCGGCAGGTTCCCCACCGCCGTTTCCAGGACAAGCCTTAAAGGAGTCAAAAGGCGGCGACCGTTTCTTTCCGGGACAACAGCCAACTTCGGCCACCCTCAGCAGACCTGCACAACACCGCGTGCGTCCTGCACGTTTTGTATTTATCCCTTTTGAGTGAGGGACATCATCCAATGTTGAAGTTGTGTAAGCCACAGGCGCTGGCCGCCTCTGTTGCGTTGTCTCTGTGTGCCTCTTCCGCGTTTGCCGCTGAGGAAGTGCGTGTCTACAACTGGTCCGATTACATCGCTGAGGACACCCTGGCGAAGTTCACGGAAGAAACCGGCATCAAGGTCATCTACGACGTTTACGACAGTAACGAGATACTCGAAGCCGCCCTGCTTTCCGGTCGCTCCGGCTACGATCTTGTTGTGCCCTCCAACCACTGCGTGGCCAAACAGATTTCTGCCAACGCGTTTGTGGCCCTGGACCACAGCAAGCTGCCGAACATGAGCAACCTCAACCCGGATCTGATGGACGATCTGGAAAAGGTTGACCCGGGTAGCCAGTTTGCTCTGCCTTATCTCTGGGGCACCAACGGCTATGGCTATAACGAAGGCCGTATCCAGGAAATCCTGGGTGACAGCGCTCCCACCGATTCCTGGGCCCTGGTATTCGATCCTGAAGTCACCGGCAAGCTTGCCGCCGGCGGCTGCGGTATTGCCATGCTGGATTCCGGCGAGGAAATGGTTCGTGCTGCCATGGCCTACATTGGCCTGGACCCGAACAGCAACAACGCCGACGACATCAGGAAAGGCGGCGAGGTGATCAAGGCCATTCGCCCGAACATCACCTACTTCCATTCGTCGCGTTACATTGCTGACCTGGCCAACGGTGACCTGTGTGTGGCTGCCGGTTACTCCGGCGACATCCTGCAGGCCGCCGCACGCGCCGAGGAAGCCGAGAACGGCAACGTGATCCGCTACACCATTCCCAAAGAAGGTGCAGTCCTGTGGTTCGACATGATGACCATCCCGGCCGGCGCACCGAACGTTGAGAACGCCCACAAGTTGATGAACTTCCTGATGCGTCCGGAAATCATCGCGGACGTGACCAACTATGTGTGGTACGCCAACCCGAACAAGCCGGCCAACGAATTCGTTGATCCGGAGATTCTGAGCGATATCAGCATCTACCCGACCGATGAGGTGATGAAGAAGCTGTACATCATGGAAGGCCGGCCTCAGGACGCCCAGCGTCTGATGACCCGCACCTGGACCAACGTGAAGTCTGGTCGCTAAGCGGTGGAAAACGGCAACAACACCTCCGCGCAAGCGGAGGTGTTACTCAGCATTCGGAGCATTTCCAAAAGCTTTGATGGCACGCTGGCCGTGGACAATGTGAACCTGGACATCCACAAGGGCGAGATCTTTGCCCTTCTGGGTGGTTCCGGTTCCGGCAAGTCCACCCTGCTACGCATGCTCGCAGGTTTTGAAACGCCCAACGCCGGCTCCATCATGCTCGACGGCCAGGACGTTACAGCTCTGCCCCCGTTCCTGCGCCCGACCAACATGATGTTCCAGTCCTATGCTCTGTTCCCCCATATGACGGTGGAGCAGAACATTGCCATGGGCCTGAAACAGGACAAGTTGCCGAAAAGCGAAATTCGCGACCGGGTGGCCGCCATGCTGAAGCTGGTCAAGATGGAACCCTATGCCCGGCGCAAACCCCAGCAGCTTTCCGGTGGTCAGCAGCAACGCGTTGCCCTGGCCCGCTCACTGGCCAAACGTCCCAAGCTGCTGTTGCTGGACGAGCCCATGGGCGCCCTGGACAAAAAGCTGCGTACCGAAATGCAGCTGGAACTGGTGGAAATTCTGGAAAACGTGGGCGCCACCTGCCTGATGGTGACCCACGACCAGGAAGAGGCCATGACCATGGCCAGCCGCATCGCCATCATGGCGCAGGGCCGGATTGTCCAGATCGGCTCGCCCATCGACATCTATGAGAGCCCGAACAGCCGCATGACGGCAGAGTTTATTGGCTCGGTGAACATTTTCGAGGCCCACATCCGGGAAGACGAGGCCGACAGCGTTACTTTGACCAGCGACCTGCTGGATGCCCCGGTTTTTATTGATCGCGGCGTGACCACGCCGGCGGAAAGTACCGCAACACTGGTAGCCCTTCGCCCAGAGAAGATCTACCTGACCCCGGACAAACCGGACGGCGAGCACAACTGGAGCTGCGGAACGGTGGACAACATCGCCTATCTGGGCGACATCACGTCCTACTACGTAAAGCTGGCCAGCGGCAAACGCGTTCAGGCGACCATGGCGAACGTGGAACGCCGTGGCGAGCGGCCAACCTGGGGTGACAGGGTATTCGTATCCTGGGAAGCCTCCAGCCCCATCCTGCTCTGGAACTGAGCCAATGAGACGGAAACTTTTACCCACCCCTCTGACCGAGCGGGTGCGTGCAGTGCTGTTTAATCGCCGGGTGGTGTTCGGTATCCCGTTCCTGTGGCTGCTGCTGTTCTTCCTCCTGCCTTTTGCGCTGGTGCTGAAGATCAGCCTGACCTCGGCGGTGATGGCCATCCCCCCTTACGAGCCTGTATTCCGGTGGGTGGACAACACCCTCTCGGTGGTGGTGAACATTGGCAACTACCTGTTCCTGCTTTCAGACAGCCTGTATTTCGCCGCCTATTGGGGGTCGGTGAAGACAGCATTCCTGGCAACGGTGGTGTGCCTGCTCATTGGCTACCCCATGGCCTACGCCATGGCCCGGGCTCCAAAACACTGGCAACTGGTGTTGCTTTTGATGGTAATGCTGCCCTCCTGGACCTCGTTCCTGATCCGGGTTTATGCGTGGATGGGCATTCTCGGCAATCAGGGGCTTCTGAACAGTTTTCTGATGTGGCTGGGTTTTATCGATCAGCCGCTCAAGATGCTGAACACCAACTTCGCGGTGGTGCTGGGCATTGTCTACGCCTATCTGCCATTCATGGTGCTGCCCATCTACACCAACCTGGTGAAGCTGGATGTGCGCCTGCTGGAGGCGGCATCAGACCTGGGCTGCCGCAGCCTGACCACCTTCTGGGCCATTACCCTGCCCCTGTCGAAGGCCGGCATTCTGGCCGGTTCCATGCTGGTGTTTATTCCCGCGGTGGGCGAGTTCGTTATCCCGGAACTGCTGGGCGGGCCGGACACGCTGATGATCGGCAAGGTGTTGTGGGAGGAGTTCTTCAACAACCGCGACTGGCCGGTGGCGTCTGCCCTGGCGATCGTGATGCTGTTATTACTGCTGGTACCCATTGTGCTGTTCCATCGGTTCCAGGCCCGGGAGATGGAAAAGCATGGTTAAGTCCCGTTCCTTCAGTTTCTCCAAAGTGATGCTGGTTCTCGGCCTGCTGTTCCTGTACCTGCCAATGTTCGTGCTGATCGTGTATTCGTTCAATGCGTCCCGGCTGGTATCGGTGTGGGCCGGTTTCTCAACCCAGTGGTACGGCGAGCTGTTCCGGGATGAGCAGATTCTGTCGGCGGTGTGGATGAGCCTGCGGATTGCCTTCTACTCCGCCAGCATGGCGGTGTGTCTGGGGACGCTATGTGCGTTCGTGATCACCCGGTTCAAGAAGATGCGCGGGCGCACGCTACTGTCCAGCATGATTACCGCGCCACTGGTTATGCCAGAGGTGATCACGGGCCTGTCGCTGCTGCTGTTGTTCGTGCAGATGGCCCAGACCATTGGCTGGCCGGTGGACCGTGGCATGGCCACCATCTGGATCGCCCACACCACCTTCTGCAGTGCCTATGTGGCGGTGGTGGTATCGGCCCGGTTGCAGGAAGTGGACCGCTCCATTGAGGAGGCGGCCATGGACCTGGGCTGTACGCCACTGAAGACCTTCTTCGTGATTACACTGCCAGTGATTGCTCCAGCGCTCGTATCTGGCTGGCTGCTGGCGTTCACTCTGTCGCTGGATGATCTGGTGATTGCCAGCTTCGTTTCCGGGCCGGGTGCAACAACACTGCCGATGGTGGTGTTTTCCTCCGTGCGGATGGGGGTTTCGCCGAAGATCAACGCGCTGGCCACCCTGATCCTGTCTCTTATACACATCTGACGCTGCCGACGAATAGAGAGG
>OJDQ01000288.1_pt1 | contig 24620 bp, 19 predicted proteins | sample 1592851 | NCBI WGS metagenome assembly OJDQ01 (sample SAMN05416774, study PRJEB24817) | seawater metagenome | isolation source: Sea water | place: Canada:Atlantic | collected 2013-07 | reverse complement strand
CACCTCTCTATTCGTCGGCAGCGTCAGATGTGTATAAGAGACAGGAAATAAAGCATGCTAGCCAGAACAAAGATGAACAACTCAATCATCAATCAACGGTTTTAGCAGAGCAAAATACTCAAATAACGACTTTGAAACAGCAGGTTGCTGACTGGCAGCAAAACCACGAGGCGGTTAAGGCTGAAAATAGGACTCTTAAAGAGTCAAACGAGAAACAGCAAGCAGAAATCAATTCACTTATAGAGGATAATCATCGCAGAAACGCTGAGCATGAGGCCGCCACCAAGCAACTGAAACAAGCCAATTCAGAAAACAAACAGCTTTCCCAGGATAAGATTGCTATTGAAGAGCAATATCATAATGTTTCAGATAAGCTTAAAGAAGCTAATAAACGTCTTGCAGAATTAGAGAGCCTCCCTGCTAAATTAACTTCACTATCTCAAGAATATGAACTTGCTGAGCTGCAAATAGCACAATTGCAAGAAGAGCTTGAATCCACTGTTGCTCAATTGAACGGGGTAAAAGCGCTGCCCGAGAAACTAGAAGAAGCTCAGGCGACTATTCAGCAATATGAAGTGAGAATTGAAGGCTTATCTTCAGAAAACACACTTGCAGAGATGCAAGTTGCTCAGTTGCAAGAAGAGCTTGAATCGACTGTTGATAAAATGAATCGGTTAAAAGCGCTGCCGGATAAATTAGAAGAAGCGCAGTCTACTATCCAGCAACTCGAAGCGAAAATCGAGGGCTTATCTTCTGATAACACACTTGCGGAGATGCAGGTTGCCCAGTTACAGGAAGAGTTAGAAGTAACTCTGATAGAACTAACCAAACAACAAACGATGGCCAAACAACTTACCGAACAAACAAAAAGTTCGCAAAGCGTAGTGAAAGAAAATAATCAACTTCAATCGGATAAGAATGCTCTTGAATCCGAAATAGTCAGATTACAAAAAGAAAGTGAGCTGTTAGTTAAGCAAAACACTGAACTTGAAAACAAGTGTAAAAGCTTAACCCAACAAGTTGATGCAGCTACGCAGTCTCAGAGCAAGAAAAGCCAGGCACTTATAGGGGAGCTACAATCGCAACTAGCAGAACAAATAATAAGAAACGACCAGATCATGGATCTGAAAAATAAACTAGAAAGTCAGTTGAAAGAATCAGAAGCAGGTATGACAAATAATAAAGAGTTTCATCAAGCCGAATTAGAGTTAGCCTCATTACAAATAAGCCAGCTTCAAGAAGAGTTGGAATATTACTACCTAGCCTGTCAGGAAGCACAAAATAAAGGAGTGACAGTTACAACCATGGCAAATCAACGACAAAAAGTATTTTCCAAAGCAATGGCGGCAGGCATAAAAGTAATAGGCAAATATGCTGACGATGGATATCAGGACATTCATTTTGTACTAAGCAATGTGCGTTTAGGTTGTGGTAAAGAATATGCTGAACTACCGGTGAAACTCGCTAATGTTGGTGGTCATATTGCTATAGAGTTCAGAGATTCATCAGAAGGTACATTATTTCAGCATTATGACGATACAACTGATGAGTACGGGCCATTTTTACGGTTTTTTGCTAACCCATCGGCTGAGCAAGCGGAACAGCAAAATCTTGCGTACAATCGCATGAATGCAAGTGAGCGAGTGCTGGTAATGAGCACTATAGCTCTGTTAGCAGAATTGCTTCAAAACCAATCCATTGAGTGCGAAGTTCAAGTTGATGCATCGGAGTGGCGCATATGGCGCTTGGCCGCGATAAAGCTGCTAGAAGCCAGTGAGAATCTTCCTGCCTGGTTAAGCTTCGACAGCGTAGCGATAAGAGAAGAGTTTCGAACCAGTGGATATGAACACTTATGGCTTGTATTTAAAAATGTGTTGGTGGGCGATAACTGGCAGGAAAGATTAGAGCTAAAAGTTGCTGCATCAAATGTTACGGGCGACGAGCAACCATTTAGTAGCGAGATTGCGCTGGAGTTTAGAACGCTCGAAGATGGAACGCCACCGTTGTTGTCCTGGCCGCCAGAAACGACCGATGAATATGGCCATAAACTAATAGTGCAACTGGGCGATCTAAATTCACTGACAGACTTGGCAACGCCAGATCTCAATCTTATTACCCATTTAGTAAATAATCTTTCTAGCATTATTGAAAAAGCCGAAGAGCAGGAAGCGGTGATGCAACGGCCTAAAAATGACTGGATTACTGCAGTTGAGGCATTATCAAATCAACCGCAGCCTGCAACTGAAGCGGAAGAGCCGTTAATTCCCGAGGCATCATTTTCAGTTAACGAAGTAGTCAGTATGGGCAGCTATCAGCATGTGCTATTTAGTAAACCTGATGATAGTACAAAGGTGAAGTTAAAAGCGCAGAATATCAATCCGGATACTTTTGATGCAGAGCTCTTTGTGGAGCTACGAAATGGTGAGCCGGATGTTATTTATCATGATACCCAGTTTTACGGTGAAGACGAATACGGCCCAAGAGTGCAAATACCTGCTGAGGCACTTTTTGTTGAAATAGCAACAGAGGGTGAAGCAGAGTTTGGCTGGTTATTAGAGACATACGCAAAAGTCCGTTCTGAGCTGGAAAGTAGTAGTGAAGTTGATGAGCTAGTGAAACGCCTTTGGGTAAACATGCTTAATCGTAAGCAAAGTATACTTTAAGAGTGGCGATGAAATCTGTATTCGTTATCGATCCTGGCATGATGGAGGCCGGAGGGCATCATGCAGCTTTATTGGAAACGCTAATCGAGACCAGGCAAAATGATGTCAACTTGTCAGTGTTTACTCATGTCGAGTTAGACAACGAGCTTTATGCTAAATCAATAGATTCTGGAATTGATGTTTATCGTCATTTTAAGACTAATTTTTATCAGCATTATGAAGATAGTTATTATCTCAAACTTTCTGGTGTTCAAACATATATTAGGTTGTTAGCTTGGGAATATTCACAGGCACTTAGTTATGTAGCCCAACAAAATGAAAATATGGATAAAATTATTTGTTTTTACCCATGCATAAACTGGGAGCATGCGAGTGCTCTTAGTTTGGCTTTAGCTTCTATTACTAAGAGTCCGTTACTGCATCATAAAGTATGCTGTATGTTCCAGCCTCTTAAATCGGGTAAAGAGATGGATTTGTACTACAAAAGCTCTTTCCGGCAATTGAGAAAAAGTAGTGAGGTTAAGCTTTATGCATCTGATTGGGAAACAAAAATATATTACGATAGTCTAGATCTGTACATCGATGATTTTCACCCTTGCTATCTATTGCCATGGCATAAGTTAAAAGTAGCTAAAAAGCAAAAGTCAATTATACCGAATGTTCTAGTATATTTCGGAGACGCTAAAGTAAATAAAGGCTTCTGTAAGTTACCAGATCTAGTTGAGCGGTTATTGCTTGTTTATGAAAGAAATATAAGAATAACTATACAGTTCACTATGACTTGGGAAAATCCAGCTCTTGAAACGGCAATACGAGAACTAAAATCTCTAGCTAAAGTATATGAAGAAGTAATTCTTGAAAGTAGATTCTGGAGTGCTTCGGAATTGGTTCAAAATTTAAATGATACTACTCAGATTATTTGTACTTATGCAGTCAAGGACTATCAGCATAAAAGTTCAGGGTTAGCATGGTTGGCCAGCTTTTTTTCTATACCTGTTGTTATTGGCGGGGAGTGTTGGTTAACTCGAGAGTTTGACAGAATTGGGGTTAACTACTCAGTATCTTCTGAGCTCAGCGTTCGAACACCTTCTTTTGCAAAGAGTGAAAGAGAGGTTGAATATAAGGATGCTCTTTTCGACAATATTAATCATTGGTTATTAGTATAAGGGGTATCTAATGCAAGAGCTTATAAAAGTACTATCAAAATTAGCTGAGCCTTTAGGTACAGTAGTCATTATCGGCGCAGGCACAGGAGGCTTAGTCAAAGAGTTATTGCAACTACAGCCCCAAAACCTGATCGCCGTTGAGGGTGATCCAATATTAAGTAAAAGGCTAAACAAGAAGTTTTATGGTAATCAAAATCTAGAACTATTTGAGTCTTGGATAACACCAAAAAGCCAAGTGAATAGTAGCTTGAATGTATACTCTAACCCCAGATACAACTTCATAGGAAAAAGCTCTGAAGAGGAAACGGCAAGTAATATCGAGCTGATAGAAGTTGTTGATGTTGATGGGATAAGTGTTGAAGAACTCGCTAGTAGGATAGAAACCTCCAATGACAAACCCAATTTACTTGTATTCGATGTTATTGGAGGTGTAAATGAGATTTTGGCTGGGCTAGAAATCGCGAAAATAAGAAAGTTCGAAATGATTATTTCTTCGCTCAACCCTAGAGTCGGTTTTCACAAAAACTATATTGAAGAAGAAACGCTTCCTTTTTATTCAAAGTGTTATTTTGACTCGAGGGAAATCGAGGTGTTTAGGCTTAACGAAAATTATCTAAACGCATGCGACAGAATTAATCAATTGAATGACGAGTTGGTTAATTGTAAACAGATAAGAGAATTGCCTGAGAGTGATTTTAAATCAAAAGTTATAAAGTTAGAAGCGGATAATAGAGATCTTATTTCCACCATTAGTGAGCAAAATTCAAAATTAAGCTATCAAGCTAAATTGATTAAATCATTGGCTCAGGAGTTGAAGGGCTTCTTACAAACTAAGTAGATACTAAATAATAAAATGAAAATAAACTCAGCCTTTAATTTAAAAAATATTTCACAAATCTTAAGTGACTATGAAGCTCACGATAGCCTTAGTTTCGAGATGTTGAATGATTTAATCACTAAGGCGGAGTTAGAGGTTAAGGCGGTTGGTAAACCAGTGATTAGAGAGATGCATCATCTAGCTTGTACCGGTGGTACTCTGATATCCAAATGTATTAACGCTTTACCTAATACTTATATTTTAAGTGAGGTCCATCCTTTAGCTGAAAGACACGTAAATCTTAATAAGCCAGACTTTAGACCTACCGACATTATCTCATTGATAAAATATACCCAGGTTCCATTTCACGAAGATTTGATTAAGAAGGTTTTTGAGAGTCAAATTAAATTAGTCAATGAAGAAGTACAAAATAATGGGGGCCATTTAGTACTCAGGGTACATAGTCACACAGACTTTAATAGTGAAGAAAGTCGGTACTCTTTGACTACAACGGAAATATTACGTGATAGCTTCGATATTCTGAAACTTGCAACTGTGAGGCACCCTGTGGATAGCTACTTATCTCTAGAAGCAAACGGATGGTTGCATTTCTCACCAGCAACTTTTGAAGAGTATTGCAGACGTTATCTTCTCTTCATTGCTGAATTTAAAAGCAGTGAGTTAATTAAATACGAAGATTTCGTAGATGACCCAGTATCGATAACCAGGTCCATAGCTCAAAGATTGTGTTTACCTTTCGATGAATCTTTCTTGTCTACCTTTCATCTGAGCAAACTTACAGGAGACAGTGGCAGATCGGGATATACTATAGAGCCTAGGCCTAGAAAGACTCTGCAAGATAGTTTTTTAAAAGAAATTGAAGAATCTGTCAGTTATCATGAATTAGTGGCTAAATTAGCTTACAACTAAAATAGGAAATAACTTTGTTAGTTGATTTGAAAAGAATTTATACGCCATCAACTGCTACTATAGGTATTAGTAGTTTGGAAGATGTTATTGGTTCACTGCTGGATAAAAAAGAATTAGATTTATCTATTAAAGTTGGTGATTTCGCGAGTGAACATTGTTTAAAAGTAATCGCAGAGGACTATGCTAGTAAAGAGATATGTCCCCTTTTGCTAATATCAGAATTGCTGATGCATTGTCGATTTTCTAATGAAATACTGGAAAGGTTTCTTTCAAAGCTTAAAAGTACATATTCTGAAGACCAAGTTTTTTCAGTAGTTATTTCTAATCTTTTTATTGCAAGTCGACTAAATCTATTTTCAAAAGAGTTAAAGTTATTACTCACAAAGCTTGATTTTATTGATTGTCCTTCGATAACTGTTTTCATAGAGTTTGATGAGTTCTACCGAAAAGGAGAGTTACATTCTGTAGAAGAGTGTATAAACTCGCAAGAACCCGGTGGTATTTTGCAGTGTGGCTTGGTCTCATACGCGTTGCTTAGTAACAACTATTTTAACGCTTACATTGAATTAAATGACTGGTTTGAATTATTGGATAGAAAGCCGTTCGGATTCTGCAGAACCGTAGCTGATTACATTTCTACTGCAAATAGCGGTTCTTCTTCTGATGCGTTTCGCTTATTGAAAAGGCATCCCCTATGCCTATTTGCTATGAGTCTTTTTCAACTAAAAGTTAAGATGAACTCTTTGGCAGATACTAAGTTATCAAGTGAACAAGTTTTAGATATTCGAACTTCTGCTATGCCAGTTGTTGCACATAAGATTGATTACGCTATAAGTGTGGTTCAACAATATCTTAAAGATAAGCCGACGGAATTGAGCTTTATAACATCAATGTTCAAAGGAGATGATTGGATTGATGGCTTTCTTGATAATATGACGAGCCTAAATGAGTTTGATAAGTCAACTCTGCTACTTTTTGACGCAAACTCTCCCGGCGACGAACTGTCCTTTGCTAAAAGCTATCTGACTCGTTTTGCTAATATAGTTTATGTGAAATTAGATTTCGATCCAGGACTCTATGACATATGGAATATTGGTTGTGCAAGTGCAAATTCAGAATTTGTTTCTAATGCAAACTTGGACGATAGGAAAGCTGTAGATTTCATCCCTGGCCATTTAAATAACTTTGAGGAGCAGGTGAGTTTAGTTTCTTCCCCTGTTTACATCTCAAAGGCGCCTGACCGGCGGCCTGAAGAGATTGATTTGGACAATTGTGAAAGTTTAGCCTTTTATGATTCGAGCCTTTACTACGGCTATCAAGACTTTTTCGTTAAATATCACGACGGGAGGGTAGTGGTTCGAAATATACCTCATTGCATGCCAGTCTGGAGAAAGAGTCTTCATCAAAAATTCGGATATTTTAATGAAAATTGCGGCGGACCTACTGCAGATTTCGAATTTTGGATTCGATGTGCAAGTAAAGGGGAAGTGTATAAAAACACAAATAGAGCCCTCGGCGTCTATTATTATTCCGACGTTACAACCTATTCGGCCAGGCAGGCCAATACTCTAGATGAAATCATTGAAAAATATATAAGGAATTTTTAAATGAAGGTATTAGTTGATGGTTTTTTCTTCCAGTTAGCAAGAAGCGGCATTGCACGTGTTTGGCTTGATTTGTTAGAGCATTGGACAACTGTCTCACCGGATATCGAGTTCTATTTTCTTAACCGCGAACAGGATGATATAGATATTGAGGGAGTCGAAATTCTTCAATTTCCAAAGTTACCTATAGAACAATGCTTTGAAGTTTGGAACCTCGACCCGTGGTATTCTGATAGAGATAAAATTGACAAAATTTGTACCGATTATGGTATCGATTTGTTTATGTCTACTTATTACACATACTCTACAGTATGTACTAATGTTCTTTATATACATGACTGTATTCCCGAGGTTTTTCCGGATATTTATAATATGGATGAACCAATTTGGAAGTTGAAGATAGAAGGAATCTATCACTCGCACGCTTATATTTGTGTATCACAAAATTCAGCAAATGATCTATTCAAATTTTATGAGGTAACAGGAAGGCCTGCGGTAGTTGCCGAAAATGCTGTGTCTAAGAGCTTTTTCAAAACAAATCTAGATATTCCTGCTGATAGTATTGTTCATGAGATAATAGCCAAACCTTTTGTTATTATTCCAGGCCTGTCTGCGGCTGACAGTTATAAGAACCAATTAATGGCGCTGAAAGCTTCATCTATTGTGAGAGAAAGAACTGAACTCAATATAGTCTGTACCGGTGGCAGTGCTAAACATCATCTTCCGGAGTACAAAGACGTTGTTGATATCGACACTGTTTACTGTTCTAACTTTACACTGGATGAACTTGTATTTTTGTATAACCATTCGGCGGCAGTCTTATACCCATCTTTATATGAAGGATTTGGTCTACCTCTCGTTGAAGCGTTTGCAACTGGTGCCCCTGTAATTACTTGTGCTAATTCATCGTTAACCGAAGTAGGCGGTGATCTTGCAGTATATACGGATCCAAATAATGAAATAGAGATGGCTAATAGGATTATTTCGTTGATTAACGCTGATTCGAACGCATATTCAAAAATTGCTATAGAAAGGGCTAGAAACTTTAACTGGAGTAAAACCACAAAAAAAGTAGATAGCTTTGCACGGCAGCTACATCTTGAGACAAAACATTCGGTATGGATGAAAAGCAATGGTTTTATCTAAAGGTATAAGTGACATTTTGCAGTCTTGGGAGGTTTCTTATGACCCAAGTACAGAAGATACACTAACGAGCTTTTTAAGAGAAAGTTTTCTAAATAAAGTAATGTCACAGCAAGTTGACTTAAACACTTTAAATCTGGCAAAGACTGAAGACTTTGACCCTGGTTTATTTATACGAGATTTTTTAAAGTCTTGCTTTGAAAGTCAATGTTGTCCTTTTGTTATCCGTTTTACAAAATTGAACGGTGCAAAACTATATTATTTTAGTAAGTTTGAAGTGCCAAAGCTTCCTATTTTTTCAGAAAGTATTCTAGATGAAATATACACTCTGTTTCCAGAAACAGAAAATAGTAAAATTAAGTTGATAGATCAATACTACAGTCATCATCTTTTTAGCTTTCTGGTTGCTTTATCGGGATGGACGACCTGTTCAGATTTTACTTTAAATCCCATTGCAATAGATGAGTTAAAAGTCACTGAAGTTGCATCATTAAGTACAGAGTGCGACATAACAATAGATCCTACCTCCGCTATACTTTATACAGGTTACTTATAGTATGAAAGTTGTAATTGAAGCTTCTCCTATTGCTTTCGGATATGAAAACCCTTTGGCTGAAACTGGGATAACGAGGGTTATTAAGAATCTTTTAGTCAAAATAGATGGTTATTGCTCTGAAAATGAAACGCTTTTCCTTTTCAGTCAAGAAAACTTATGGTGTCAGTTTTTACTAAATAAATATCTTTACCAAAGCAATATTAAACGCATATCTCCTTTAATTAATAACATACTGCTGCAATACCATAGTGAATACTATTACACAAAAGATGTCGCGGATTTAATAGATGTTAAGCGTGTTCTGGAAACTATCAACTTTTCAAGCGAGTTCTTAGACATTCTAGCCCAACAAACAAGCCTGTTTCACTCGCACTTCCTGCCAGTTCCCGCTGTATTTAGAAAGCAGTGCCGGGTAGTTTTTACAGTGCATGATATATTTCCTCTTACTCATAGTACATTGTTTGATGATAATGTAGCTTCGTTTTACAGAAACTACATTAAATCCTTCGGTTTCACTGATGTTGCTGCATGTGTTTCAGACTATACTGCCAATCAGGTGAAAAGCTATTTGCCACAGTTCAACAGAGGCAATGTTAGAACAATTTACAATGCAGCGGACCATTCAGCGTTTTCTGAAAACGTAAAAACTGAGGTTTTGACTAACTTAGGTTTATCGGCTGAGTATTATTTTTTATGTGTTTCAACACTTGAGCCGAGAAAGAACTTTCCGTCTATTATCAGAGCATTTAATAGCTATTTACAAAAAAGCAAAGTAAAGAGAAAGCTTGTTTTGGTCGGAAGCGTTGGGTGGCTTAGCGAGGCAGAAACCGAGAAAATTGATGAGTTAGTTAAAAGTAATGATATAGTTTTGGCGGGCAGGGTTAATGATAGTGAGCTGCATGAGTTGCTCAAGCATGCTTACGTATTTCTGAGTGGTTCATTTTGCGAGGGATTTGGCCTGGGCGCATTAGAGGCAGCTATGCAAGGTACGCTGCCTCTAGTAGCGGCGAATACTGCTCAGAAAGAAGTTATGAATGATTTTGGGATTACTTTGGATTCTTGGGTGCCAAGCGCTATTAGTGAGAAATTGTTAGAAATAGAAAATAGTCCGACGCCTATGGCCAAAACTAACAATAGAGAAGTTATAACAAATAAGTACAGTTGGTCTTCAGCGGCATTAAAATATGTTGAGCTGTATAGAGAAATGAGTGAATCATGAAAGTTATTTTAGTTGGAAACTGTCAGGTTGAGCATATTGCAAGTTTCATGCAACAAGCTGTAGTTGACGAAAGTGTTGAGATAACTGCTGCAAAGCCTGTTTATCTAATAGAGCAAGAAGAAGTGGCTGAATTGCACAACCAAATCAGCCAGTGTGATTTACTTATTTGCCAACCAATAGGCGATGAATACCGCTCTAACATTGGCCTTGGCACTAAGTTTTTAATTAGCTTATTGCCTGAAAAGAGTAAATCGTTAGTAATACCAAATCTCTATTACGATGCAAGTTTTCCTACATTTGGTTATTTCAAAGACTCTTCTGGCGAGGCCATCAGAGCGTCTGACCCAATGTGGTCACAAAACCTACCATGGGGTGATTATCATGATTATCTCTTGTTTGCAGCGGTACACAAAGGGCTATCTCCATACGAATTTTTAGAGTTGGTTAATAAAAGTCCTATCTGGGATATTGTGTCCATAAGAAACACTTCGATTGCAAATATGAGAGACAGAGATATTAGCTGTGGTATTAAAGGGGTAGAGGTTTTCGAACGGCTTCAAGGCGATATGAAACTAGCGGAATCTTTTCATTCATATAATCATCCATCAAATGAGCTTTTGATTATCTTGGCAAGCACAATTATGAGAAATGCCGAAATTGATGCTGTAGATATAGATATGCTTGAGCAAGAGATTTTACTAAATCCGAAGCTCCCTATCTATAAAGTCTCTGCAGGATTATCTAGTTTTTCCGATGATTTTTTGATGAAAAGCTACTCTATCTACCAAAAAGAGTATACTAGTAACAAATCAAGTCTGGCATTAAATATAACGAAAGATAAATATAAAATGTGTCATGAGTTGATTGAATCAATATAAGTAAATTATTAAGAATGTATTTGGGTTGAAATATGAGATTTGTACATATTGTCACGTTTCCTAGAAGCGGGCACCATGCGATGGTTGAACAGTTAGAAAGTGTTTCTGATATTTATGTGAATTATTGCGAATATTATAATTGTATTGGAAGGCATGGCGAGAGAATTGAGTGTAATAAAAGCAATTTAATTTGGAAAGAGAAAGGCTTCGCTTGTGGTGCTGGCCGGAGAGTAATAAAGGATCATGACTTTGAGCTTTTATTGCCTTACAGTCCTAATGATAAATATATTGTTCAATTGCGAAACCCTATTTTAAGTATTTTAAGTTGGTATGAATTAGATTCTAAAAATGAAAGCTTGAAATTGCCAGATTTTAAAAATTATTTTCGACAAAAAATGAAATTCTGGGTCGACTTTGTTGAGAAATGGTATCCAGTAATCAGCAATAGTAATGTGATGTACGTGCCTTATGAGAATTTGGCGATAAAGGAGAAGTTAATTGAACTCGCATTATTCATGGATTTACCTTTAAAAACGAACTCGCTTTATGATTCAACTTCTTTTGTAATAAAGAGAAAAGAGGTGAAGGATGATGGTTTCCTAGGCGATGAAGAAAACAAGGTTTCAAGTTATCTTGAAAAGTTAGGTTTAGAAAAGGTAGTTATATGAAAAAAGCACTTATTACCGGTGTAACCGGCCAGGACGGCTCTTATTTAGCCGAGTTTTTGTTAGAAAAGGGATACGAAGTACACGGTATTAAGCGTCGTGCTTCTTTGTTCAATACTGAGCGTGTTGATCACATTTATGAAGATCCACATAACGAAAACCCTAAGTTTCACCTGCACTACGGTGATTTAACGGATACTTCTAACCTAACTCGTATCCTGCAGGAAGTGCAGCCGGATGAAGTGTATAACTTAGGGGCTCAGTCTCATGTGGCTGTGTCCTTTGAAGCACCAGAGTATACTGCGGATGTCGATGCGATTGGTACGCTTCGTTTGCTGGAGGCGATTCGCTTTTTAGGCTTGGAAAAGAAAACGCGTTTTTATCAGGCGTCTACTTCTGAATTATATGGGTTAGTACAGGAAATCCCGCAGAAAGAAACTACGCCTTTCTATCCGCGCTCACCTTACGCAGTTGCAAAGATGTACGCGTATTGGATCACGGTTAATTACCGTGAGTCTTACGGCATGTATGCGTGTAATGGCATTTTGTTTAACCATGAATCTCCACGCCGTGGTGAAACCTTTGTAACCCGCAAGATCACTCGTGGTATCGCGAACATTGCGCAAGGTTTAGAGTCTTGTCTTTACTTGGGCAACATGGATGCCTTACGTGACTGGGGCCATGCTAAAGACTACGTACGTATGCAGTGGATGATGCTGCAACAAGAAAGTGCAGAAGATTTTGTTATCGCTACCGGTAAACAAATTTCTGTACGGGAGTTTGTGCGAATGAGTTGTAAAGAAGCGGGTATTACCGTTGAATTCAGTGGCGAAGGTGTAGACGAAATTGCTACCGTTACTGCTGTTGAAGGTGAAAACGCCCCAGGTGTTACTGTTGGTGATGTGATTGTGAAAGTAGATCCACGTTACTTCCGCCCGGCAGAAGTAGAAACGTTGCTCGGTGATCCCGCTAAAGCAAAAGAGAAGCTTGGCTGGGTACCCGAAATCACAGTTGAAGAAATGTGTGCCGAAATGGTAGAAGGTGACTTACAAAAAGCCAAGCAACATGCGTTACTTAAGAAGCATGGTTATTCAGTAGCCGTAGCGAAAGAATAGAGTAATTTTACGTTATTTAAAAAGGGGCTTGGCCCCTTTTTTTATTGGTGCAAATCTCGGGGAATAGCGGATGATCAGGGAAAAACTTGCAGACGTGTTGGTTGTATCGTTGGATACCGACATAGAGCGTAAGCAGCATATCGAAAAACATTTTAATGAGTGCGGACTTACAGATTATCGTTTTGTTCAGGCGGTGCCCGCAGATTCAGCTTTAGTTTATGCAATGTACGCAAAAGGCAGAGTCAAGAGTTTTCCTGAGTGCTTTCGGTGTTTTAGAGCAGCTTGTGAGTGTGCCAATAACATTCTTATTCCTCAACAAGTGGCTAACTGGCTATCATTTAAAAAGGTATGGGAGATGGTTGCTGATGCAAAAGGTCCGGTACTTGTATGTGAAGATGATGTCTATTTTTACAGGAATGGACTGAGCCTTCTTGATAACAAGCTCGATGAGTTACTGGATAGTAATTCTCCACAACTCATCAGGCTTGGGCATTCCGGCTTAACTACTGAAACAGATCTCTCTGCACACACTCAACTTGAAATAACCAGCGATGTAGTGATGAGTAATGTAGCGCATATTATTACTCCATCAATGGCCAGGTTATTACTGACTAAGTTTGATTATATTGATACCACGTCTGACATTTGGTTACACAATTGGCTTGCGAACCATCAGGGGGGCAAGTCTCAAACGGTGAAGCCGTTGATCGCCACCGATCTTTCTTTTAATAAGGCATTTGCTCAGTTTCGCTCACAAATACATCCAAAGGGTATTGATGCTGATGACGAAGAGAGAGCCCGGCAGCATATCAAGCGGGTAGCTTCAGCTGCCGAGTATAGCGTTTGGCTGGCCAAACTGCTTGGAAGTTCCCATGCGTCTGAACACGCTCGGCAATTATCCACATTCAACCAATTAACACAATCAGCCAATCCAGGTTTGGCTGGTACGCAGCGAGAGCAGGTTAAAGCTCAGGACTTGCCTACTTTTTATAGTCTGGTTAAGTCAACATTGCTGCCTGCACAAGCCGATATTTTTACTGCCCAAGAGGGGGAAGATGCGCTTTTAAAGCGGTTATTGAAATGGTACTACAACAATCCTGGTTTTTATGTGGATGTTGGGGCACACCATCCAACAAGGTTTTCAAACACCTATCATTATTACCTTAAAGGATGGCGCGGTATCAATATCGACCCTATTCCCGGTGTGATGAAATTGTTTGATGAGCAACGCCCTGGCGACATTAATTTAGAATTAGGGATAGCAAACCAACAAGGTGCTTTAACTTACACGGTATTTAAAGAGCCCGCTTTTAATACGTTTGATAAAGAAAGTGTGGCCTATGCTGAAACGCGAACCGAGAAAACCGGTGAACATCAAGTTACCGTAAGGCCGTTAGCGAGCGTATTACAAGAGCACTTACCTGTAGAGAAACCGATAACTTTCTTGACTGTCGACGTGGAAGGTTTTGAACTTGCAGTACTGCAGTCCAATGACTGGCAGCAATACCGGCCGTTATTTGTTATAGCAGAAGCGTTAACGGAGTCTGCGCTACAATACATCAGTGAATTTTTGAATACTGTGGGCTATGTTAGGGTGGCATCGACTAAAAATAGTTACTTTTATTGTGACTCTATGATCTGGCAAACATTAAAGTAGTTAATTCTGATATGCAAAATAAACACAGGTATATCTTTCATATTGGTATGCCAAAAGCTGCCAGTACAACTTTACAAAAGCGGCTTTTTCCATTTGTTCCTCACATTAATAACATGGCGTTATACCCAACCAACAATATTGCTGGCTCAAATGCAGTACAAGATAATGTTAACAGTGTTTATTTAACCGACACACGCTTGTTTGATTTTTATAAGTCGCTGCATAATCGCCCCGAAGTGACTACCGGAGAGCTTGCCGCTAAATGGGCTGAGTTGTCGTCACAACATCAGCGTTATAACACGACATTGCTGAGTCATGAAGCCATGACCTCAGCGTTTTTCTCTGCTATTTCAGTTCCAGATAAGCTGTTAAGAATAAAAAGCGTATTTCCGGACTGCTACATTGTGTTGATCATTAGAGAGCCGCGTGACTGGTTAATGTCGCAGTACACTGATCATCCTTTTGTTCCTACCAACCTTGGTGGTGGCCCACCTTGCACTTTCGATACCTGGGTTAATTTATTTTTAACCGAACCTGGTCTGGAAAAAGCCAGAGAGGCTCTGAATTACCATCAGTTGATTAGCCGGTGTTACGGCATGTTTGGCGAAAGCAAAGTAACAGTCTTAAAGTTTGACTGGTTACGTAGCGTCCCTGAGCGCTTTTGTAATTCATGGGCCGAGTTGTTTGGCGTTTCTGCAACCTTTGTGGCTGAGCATTTATCCCAGCAGCACGAAAATCGGGGATTATCTGGTATCTACAATAAATTACGGCAGCGTCAGCGAAAACACATACTGGCAGGTTTAAACGCCCCATTAACCAGTAAATTATGGGCACTTCATCAGTTGAAGTCTTTGCCAAAAACACAGTACGCATTAACCGCGTCAACCGAAGCGTTGCTATCAGACTATTATGCTGAACCGACCATAAAACTTAAAAATCTGATGGGATGGTAATAGTTAGTGAAGGTTGCTCTTTATCTTGAAAATCAAAACATCGCTAATGTTAACTTGCGTCATCCTGAGTTAGGTAATCCAGGCGTCGGTGGAACTGAGTTTAATTTTATTACGCTAGCAATAGAGCTTCAGCGGCGTTACCCTTTCATTGACATCACGTTAATGGCGCAATCAACAGCGTTACTGCCTGTTGAATTAAAGGTTGTACAAGCTCAAGATTGTCTTGCAGCAGTCAATTGTGCAGTTGAGCGCGGTTGTGAGCTGTTCATTTGGCGACCTACAGTAAGAGCAGATGCAGCAGAATTAATAAGTCGGCTTGAGTCCTATGCGATGGCATTTGTTATCTGGGCTCACAATACACCGCAGCAAGAATATCTAGCAGCGTTTGCCAAAGCCACAAACGTAAAATCGGTTGTGGCGGTGGGAGAGTGGCAACATCAGTCTATTCAATACCCTGCTATTCAGTCAAAGCTTACTCATATTTATAATGGCTTTAACGCGGTTTCTTACCAGGGTGATGTTCTAAAAGATCCTAATTTAGTGGTGTACACGGGCTCGTTAATCCCCGTGAAAGGCTTTGGTTTGCTCGCGCAGGCCTGGCCAAAAGTGCTTAAGAAATGTCCCACTGCACGGTTGTTGGTCATCGGCTCGGGGCAGTTGTATGATCGTAACGCAACGCTCGGGCCCTGGAATATTGCTGATGAGCAGTTCGAGAATGAGCATATTATTCCTTTCCTGAGTACTTCTGAGGGATTACCCCATCCATCTGTGGTGTTTACCGGTATTATGGGAATTCATAAAATTCCTTTGTTGAAAAGCGCTATTTGTGGTGTTGTTAACCCAAGTGGAAAAGGGGAAAATTGCCCCGGTTCAGCCATTGAGTTTATGGCGTCCGGCACTGCCGTGGTGTCTGCGGCCAGTGAGGGAGTGCAGGATATTATAACAGATGGGTTTACTGGTTTATTAGGAGATGGCGTGGAAGCACTATCAGCAAATCTTATTACCCTTCTACAGCACCCGGAACAGGCTATTAAACTTGGCGAAAATGGCCCCTGGGAAGTACATAAGCGCTTTAGCTATTCTCGAATTTGTGCACAATGGCTGGCAATTCTTGTGGCTGCCAATCGACTAAGCGTTGAATATTATGTCGAGAAGCACTGAAGGGAACGATACGTACAATTTTAACCAAGCTGATGCGTTAGCTCAAAATGCCATCGCGCAGGCATGAGCTGTGCAAAAATGCTTGTTGAAGATTCCACAACTAAGCGTTACCTACATGTTTCATTATTGAACTTGCCACGCTGGACTGGGTTGACAGGTTCAACAATAAACGCCTGCTAAACCTATCGGTGACATCCCACCTGTTGAATATGAGGAGAATTATTATCGACAACTAGCCGAAGATACGGCAGCATACCTCAAACAAATCCGCCTCCGAATTTAATGGTGCGATTCACACCAACAAATACCGGCATTTCCGCACATCAGGTATTGCCTGCAAAAAAAGTTTGGATTTTTAGTGTTGCTTATGAGTACAAATGATATTCAACCCCGGTCGCTCGCTGAACAATTGCACAATAGTTTGATAACAAGCTGTCATGATTATGCAATCAATATTTATCATTCCGGCGATATTATCAGTGCTAGTGGTGCTGAACTAGACAAGAATGCACGCAAACTAGCGGCAGCTTTTACGCAGGCGCAGATAAGTCAAACACCAGTATTAGTGTTATTGGATAGTGGTTACGATTTTATACAAGTTCTCGCTGCAGCCATTTATAGCGGTATCACCATCGCGCCTTGTCCTGTACCTAAGAAAACACAAGATTTTCAGCGATTACGAAGCATTGTAAACGACACCCGCTTTAGCGCGGCTATTGTTCATGAAAGAGACCGTCAACACATAAAACAGTGTTTGCCAGGCGTCAATGTCTTCACAATCGAGGCTTTGATGGGAGAGGCGTTGGCACTTAATGCTGTTAGTAAATTTTTACCACCGCGGGATAATGTTGCGATCATACAATATTCTTCGGGTTCTACAGCCAGGCCAAAAGGCGTGCTGCTCAGTGGGCAAATGATACTGGCTAACTTCTTAACTGTTGCAAATGATTGGCAATTTAATACACAACATCGTCACTTGACCTGGCTACCTCACTATCACGACATGGGGTTGTTTGGCGGGTTGTTATATCCGATATTGTCCGGCGGCTGGTTAATGGTGTTAGACCCAAACACCTTTATAAAGCGGCCCGCAGTGTGGCTAAAGCTAATTAGTCAGTATCGGGTTAACGTTAGCGGTGGGCCACCTTTCGCTTACGAGATTTGTCTTCGTTATCTCAGCGAAAAACTCACCGCGCAACTGGATTTGAGTTGTTGGTCACTGGCTTTTTGCGGGGCAGATTATATTCCTGCAACCCTAAAGAAGCAGGTAGCCCACGGCCTGGTCGACACAGGTTTCTCCGCGGATGCATTTTTTGCATGCTATGGCCTGGCTGAAACCGTGTTATTTGCCGGAGGAGTAAAGTGTAGAGGGGGTAAAATCAATGATGAACTGATGCATCTGCATAGTCACAGCACATTACCTTGCTATTTAGGCGCTAAACATACCAATATTGATATCTTTTCACTACAAGATAATCAACCGCTCGCACCGGGTCAGGAGGGGGAAATTTGCCTGTCCGGTCCAGCAATTGCTTTGCTCTATTCTTCCGGTGAAGTGCCGTCCTTTGAATATGCGCACCGGCGCTGGATTCGAACTGGCGATATTGGCATTATTTCCGGCGATCTTTTATCAATCACCGGTAGGATAAAAGATATTATAAAACTGCGAGGTAAAACACTCTATCCAATTGACTTTGCAGTGCTTGCAAATAAATTATACCCGCAACTTAATCCTCATGTATTCTTGCTTCAAACAACGGAGTCGGCAGAAATACTGAGTTTTTCGATAGAAACTTATACACATCAGCACAGCCAATGGCATGTTGAAACATCGCAAGCGCTTCAGTTAGCATTTAATGAAGCCTTTGGCATATTTGTGCGCGATGTAATAATATGTAAGCGTAATACTATGGACAGGACAACCAGCGGCAAAGTGCAGCGCTGGAAAGCCAAAGTCAGCAAGGAACAGAATGCAACACACTGACAGGCCTTATATTCGTTCGTATCAGACCGCCCAAAAGTGTTTGGCTAAACCATCAATGCTGGCACCGTCACTCTCAACGTATTTAACCCAGGTGCAACGCAGTGCCAATGTCAATTTGGCGCCCCTAATCGCTTATACTGAACAAATGTTATCGTTTATGTCGGGTAGCATGCATAAGGAGATTAAAAAGCAATTGGTTGCCCCGCTGGGTTCTGAAAACCTGAGCAAGTACGAAAAGGTTACTGGCAATGTAGGTAACAAGGTGCTGGTTGCATTATCGGAAAAAAAAGCCGATATCGATCTGGTTACCGATATTGAAGAGCCTCTTTTTCTAGGCATTGTGCAACAAGTATTTGGTTTTGTACCGGGTAATTTGGCAACTTTTTTGCGTGATGTGGATATCAGTCTTAAAGTTGCTGAGCCCGTTCAGTCGGTTAAAACATTATTAAAAATACAGGATGCACTAACAAGAATCATTGGCGATATTACAGCCCAACTCAATCTACCAAACAAGCCCGGGTTATTATACGATATTTATAACACTCTGCGCTCTGGAACTCAGCCACACTCCACAGAGCAAATTGCCGCAACAATCGCAATTCTTCTCATTGCATCGCGAACAACCAGTGAAACGATTTCTCACATAGTCATTAAAAACAGTGAGCTGTCAGTTAGTATACGGAAAAAATTCTCGAACCCGGAATGGGTGAGTACTCACTTTCAGTCGTTTGTTCGCTTTTGTGCATCCACGGAATTTCTTACCAGAGTAGCCTCTGCAGAAATCAAGGTTGACGATGTAACACTTAAAGCTGATGAGGCGGTGTTTATCCATGTGCCGTCGACAAATCGCGATCAACGCCATCATCGTTCATGCGAATATGCGCAACTCGATGAAGGCGCGCCAGAACGTCATTTGGCGTTTGGTGCTGGCGTTCATCGTTGTCCCGGCCAGTATCTGGCCCAGCAATTAATAGTCAGCTTTATCCCAAAACTATACGCTCAGTTTCCCGCTATCTTCATAGAGCCAGGAAGCGTTAAATTTAAGTCTTCACTACTGGCCAGGCGGGTTAGCTCGGCCCGTGTTGTCTTGCTCGGAGCAGAAAATGGAATCAGATGAGATGTCAATCGGCGCAAACAGTCAGAATGGATTTGCGAGTAATCCCAACATGAAAATAGTCGCGGATTACAATGTGGCTTTGCAAGTGTTAAAAAGCGAGTTTTTTGAGATACCGAATCTGTACAATTATCTTGAGCGCCTTGAACAGGCAACCGGGATGTCGTTTGAAATGAGTCGATGTTTTGTGAATGCATCGCCTTTTTTTCTGGAAAACGAACGCCATAAACTGCTTCGCCAAGTCGCGGTGGGCTTTTTAAGTCATAGCAAATTGAAGCGATGGGACTCGTTCTTTAGCGAGCAAATAAAAGATATTATCAATGATTTACCAGGGGATCGTGATTTTGACTTGGTAGCCAATGTTGGCATGCCTATTTTTGACAAAATCGCACGACCGCTCTTAGGGGTTTATCCAAGTAACAGAAAAGATTTTGATCGCATTGCAACTGTTCTTCAGCGGATGGTAGAACCGATGTTGCCTTTAAAGCAACGTATCCAGAGCGAAGCTGATTTTAGGAACCTTATAAATATGTTAGAAGAAGCAACAGTTGAAGCGGGTCCGGGATGCGATAATCGTGTGAAAGGTTTGCCTGCAGCGTCATTATTAGAGCATGTTCAGATGGAAAAGCCTTTCGACCAACTCACGTGCTATGCATTTGTTACCGCAATGTATGCTGCGCTGGCACCGCTAGTGCAGACCGCGGTCAATATGCTGGCCCTTATTTATACCGAGAATAGCGGCAGGGCAATTTCCGCTGCGGAGTTTGATGCACAATTTGACCGATTTTTACATCTGGCAACGGCGCCTAAATATATCCACCGAATCGCCCTGAAAAGTACCGCAATAGGCGGTAGTCATTTTAGCAAGGGAACCACCGTTCTTATAGATATTCAGCGTGCTGTAGTAACTTCACCCGAAAACAAGCAAATCTCAAGGCACATGGATTTTGGCTTTGGCACTCACTTTTGCGTAGGGGCTATGCTATCAAAACGCATCCTCAAAGAACTTGTGCCCCTGTTCATGCAGCGCTTCCCCGCGCTAAATGCACATCAAAAAGCCGTTGATACCGAGCTGAATGTAGCCTATGCATACAAGTTCTATTCGGTGAGCCCCGTTGCTGCGAGTTACTAAAATGCACGTGGTAAATTTAAACTCTCTAGTTTATTTTTGCTTATTATTTTCTTCGAACCAACACAAATAGTTTGGCCATTATTTATAGGAGTTTATCGCTTTGAGTAGTCAACAAAACAGTTATCAGGACATTGTTAACTTTATACTGGATAACGTAGCCAAGCTTTGTAAACAGCCTCGCGACATATTATCTGAAGATACTTTGCTGGCAACGGTAGGCGTCGACTCCTTAAACGCAGTGCTTTTGTGCGGAAAAATCGAAGATGAGTTTGAACTGGAAATAGAACCAATTGTTATGTTTCAGTATAAAACTGCCAAAGACGTCGCTAATGCTTTAATTAATATGAATCAAAAATGAGCAAATATTTTATTGGCCTGTCTACAACAGGACATGATCCGGCTATTGCCATTGTTAATCCCAAGGGGCAGGTGATTTTTGCTGAGTCCACAGAACGTTTCTTACAGGATAAACGAGCCTGGGGAGCCATGCCAGATCAGGTTAATCATATAAGGCCGGTTTTAAAGGGGATATTAGCTGAAGATCCTCATGCTACGTTTCAAATGGCAACGAGCTGGCTGGCAGCAAAAGCAGATACCATTAATGATCCGCACGATGTTTTTATTGCTAAAGACGTAATAAATTGGATGGCGTCGCTTCAAAAGCAGCAACAAGAGTATGCTGGGAAAAATTTACAGTTCGTGCTCGGAACTCGCGTTTGCGAAAGCATCTGGCAGTTTGATCATCACCTATGTCATGCGGTGAATGCCGTTTATTCGGCGCCCTTTGAAAATGCGGCCTGTGTAATTCTTGATGGTGAAGGTGAAGTGGGAGCTGCTTCCCTGTATTCTTGGAACGATGGCCAACTTCGCCGTAAATGGCGTTCCTGGGGGCCGGGCAGTTTGGGGGCTTTCTACTCCTGGTTGACTGATTTATCCGGGTTTAGTTCGGTAAATGGCGAAGAGTGGAAAGTGATGGGGCTTGCTGCATATGGGGCGCCTGTTGAGGAATGGGTAAATCGCTTGTTATGTTTGCTGGAGATTACAGATGGCCGCATTCATTGGGCCAATCGGGAAGTAATGGCGAATATCATAAACTTTTTTGAATCAGAAGTTTCATTTAAAGGTAAACCCTATATGGCCGCCGCGAATCTGGCTGCTTCAGCACAGACCGCCTACAGTCGGTATACACTAAAAATATTACAAGACGTACATACGCAAACAGGACACGATAACCTTATTTTAGGTGGTGGCTGTGCACTCAACTCTTCATTTAACGGCACGATCACCAACTCAACTCCGTTTAAGTGTGTTCATGTACCTAGCGCGCCCGCTGATGATGGAAACGCAATTGGAGCAGCATTGCTTGCCTGGCAAAAGTCGATGTCGGAGGCCGGCCAAAAGGCAATTATTTCGCATAATCAAGGTCTACCCTATTTAGGCAGCGCACCTGAAAAGTGTGATACCGACAAAATCTATAATCACGCCGGCGCTTACCACGCCCGGTATTTAAAGGACGATGGTGCAGAAGAGCTGGCGCAATTGCTTGCCCAAGGGAAAATTGTTGGAGTAATGCGTGGTGCCGCTGAGTTTGGACCGAGAGCATTGGGACATCGCTCAATACTGGCTGACCCACGATCACCCAACATCAAAGATAAAATTAATGCGCTTGTTAAAGGGCGCGAAGCATACCGACCTTTCGCACCGGTTATTCCAATTGAGCGAGTGACAGATTGGTTTGTTAATCCCCAGCCGTCACCGTATATGTCGTTTACATTAAAGTGGAAATATCCGCAAAGTGAACAGGTGCCTGCGGTCGTGCATGAAGACGGTACAGGGCGGTTACAAACATTAACCGCAGAAACAGCACCCTGGCTAAAGCGCGTGACTGAACTGTTTGGTGAGATCACAGGCGTACCCGTTTTACTTAATACGAGTTTTAATATTATGGGGAAACCGATCGTTCACTCGGTGAATGACGCGGTGAGCGTGTTTATGTCCAGCGGCTTGGATGCGGTCCTAATCGATACGCTGCTGTTAACGAAAAAATAGCGCACGCCAAGATCTCGTTAGTCTCATATTATTATTTTTAGCAAGGTTTACATTTACGTGGTTTCAACATCTTCTGGTTTGGATATAGCAACTGAAGTGAATCGCTGTTTAGGGGATTTCAGGTTAGCTGATGCCCTTGATGCATTGCACGCTGTTGGCCCGGATAGCTCCGCAGAACTGATTGCACAAAAAATAAAAGTGATGTGCTTAGTCAATGATACTGATAACGCTCTGGCGTTATATAAACAGTGCCAGATGAATGGGGGCAGGCTAAACATTGAAGTGGAAATGGCGGCAGGATTACTGGGAAGCTTGCGCTTTGATGAAGGGGTAGAACTACTGGTTCAAACGCTAAAAGCGAACCCGGAGTCAACGCAACCGCTGAATATGTTGTTTTTCTTTCTCGTTACATTTAATGCGTTTGATGATCTCCTGGTGCTTCTTGATAAGCCTTTTATTAAGGTGCAGATGATACCTGCTGGTTTTTTGTTAAGACTCGCTGTGCGTCTTCAGATCAAGCAACGAACAGGCGACTCGCAGCGGGTTCTTGCGTTATATATGGCGCGCTTTCAGGGGATGCCGCCAATGCAATTGCCATGGCTGCTGATGTCCCACGGAGAAAAGTTACGTGCGGATAACCTGTTAATTGAACAGAGTAAACACAGCCAGCAGCATCATACTCTGCTACAAACTCATGTTTATTATCTGAAAGCTGAGCTGCCTGAACTGTTTAAAAAGCTCTCTCAGGGGCTTGGGGAAAGAGAGGTTCCGGTAAAGTTAAGCCCAAATCTGCGCTTTATGGCTATTCTAGACAACCAGATCCCAATCCCTCCTGCGTGGGAGAGCATTGATAACCGAATTGTATGGCGATACTTATGGCAATATGAAGGGCGGTTATGTAACGTTGAACAATGGTTTTTTCAAAAGTCAGTACAAACGGCATTAGGCAATTCTCTAGCGCCACTGTTGTCATCGGATGAAGGCGTTAAATGCTTGCTGCAACGCAAGGGCAATCTCGAAGAAAAAGTTATCAAGCATTTGCATCAGTATAGTAATCAACCAGTAGTATTCGTTGCATCTCACAGTATCGTGCCAGGAGCCATTGCCTCGTTGTTGACGTTAATGCCTGATCTTCACTATGTTAAATCCGCAGTTATTCCCCTTAACGGTATCCGTTTTGATAAGCAAACTATCAATCTTGGCCCACGCTTTATGGCTACTCATAATCTCTCTGAATTAACGCGCATGAATGAATTAGTAAAAGCAAATAAGAAGTTACTGGTTTTCATGGATCAGCGGGATGAAAACCCGAAGGTAGATCAGCATCAACATAAGCTCGCCGGACACTCGGTTTTCTATAATGACTTCTTCGCGAATTATGTATGGAATAAAGGGCTATTAACGTTATGGATAGATGCCCGGTATGTTAACGGCGAACTGGATTATGAACTCGAAGAGATGCCAAATCCTGCGCAATTTAACGAACAAGCCGTTTGGGAATCAAACTGGATGGCGAGCTATCATTCACACGTTAAAGTTGGATTTTATGGCGATAAAGGCGTTGGTAACAACTCCTTTCATCTTGCCGAGACACTAATACCACAAGCGTTTAAGCCACAATTTGAACGTATTTCCGGCATTTTAGCAGCTGGTTAAGCGCCTACGTATTCTGCCTTTCTTGAAGGGGTAATAGTGCTTGAGGCAGCATGTTCCGCTTTTGCAGTAAAGAGGAAGTGGACAACTTTTTACGCTGTTCTCTCTTTATATCTTCCTGAAAATCAGCGCGAGAAGCGTTATATGACGGTATTGTTTGT
>OJDQ01000283.1_pt1 | contig 24828 bp, 21 predicted proteins | sample 1592851 | NCBI WGS metagenome assembly OJDQ01 (sample SAMN05416774, study PRJEB24817) | seawater metagenome | isolation source: Sea water | place: Canada:Atlantic | collected 2013-07 | reverse complement strand
CCACCACAGTGAGTTAAACGGTGTCGAAACACCACGCGCCATGCCCGGCGCACGACAAAAAAATACCCGGCTGGTACCGGGTACTTAAGATTATCTCGGAGTTACTTGGGTTCTGACAAAAAGAACCGGTAAGCCGGATTATCGGTAACGTCCTGGCAGCTATAGTTGAGCGCAGTCACGTGCTCATCAAAGGCTTCGCGGCTTTCTGGCGGAATATCAAATCCGGCCAGCACCAGGCCTTCTGCCGCCCCGTGGTTACGATAATGGAACAAGGTAATGTTCCAGCGTTCACCCAGGGTGTTCAGGAAGTTAAGCAAAGCGCCCGGGTACTCAGGAAATTCAAAGCTGAATACCACTTCGTTTAGGATAGTGGGCGGACGACCACCCACCATATGGCGCACGTGCAGTTTGGCTAATTCGTTATCAGACAGATCAAAGCATTCGTAGCCTTTGTCTCCCAGCTCTGCGGTGAGGGCTTCAAATTCGGCCTTGCCACCGCGCAGTTTAATGCCAACAAAGATGTGCGCTTCAGTCTGCGAGGCATAACGGTAGTTAAACTCGGTGATCGTACGGCCACCCAAACATTCGCAAAACTGTTTAAAAGCGCCCTGACGCTCAGGGATCTTAACGGCGAATACGGCTTCTTTTTGCTCACCGAGCTCACAACGTTCAGACACATAACGCAGGGTATGGAAGTTAGTGTTGGAGCCACACAAAATACCGCCCAGCTTTTTGCCCTGAATGTCATTTTGTTTTACGTATTTGCGGATCGCCGCTACCGACATCGCACCGGCAGGCTCGGCAATCACACGGGTATCGTCGAAAATGTCTTTAATGGCACCACAGATTTCGTCGTTAGTGACCGTCATGATCTCATCGACATACTGATTGCACAGGCGGAAGGTCTCACTGCCCATCAGTTTAACTGCCACACCGTCGGCAAAAATGCCCACTGAACTTAAGCTGGTGGGTGCACCCGCCTCTTTAGCTGCCGCAAAACAGGCCGATTCTTCCGACTCGACGGCAATAATTTTAATCTCTGGCTTTAACTGTTTGAGGTATACCGAGATACCCGCCGCTAAACCACCACCGCCAACCGCAATAAACAGAATATCCAGGTTCGGATTCTGCTCTAATAACTCGCGGGCAATGGTGCCCTGACCAGCAATCACATCCGGGTCGTCAAAAGGTGGGATCAGCGTGTAACCATGCTCTGCGCTAAGTTCCCGGGCATGGGCACTGGCGGTGTCGAAGTTGGTGCCATGCAGCACCACGTTAGCATGCTGACCACCAAACCGGCGCACCGCTTCTATTTTAATGTCTGGCGTGGTTTCCGGCATCACGATGGTAGCGTTAATACCTTTCATATTGGCACTGTACGCCACACCCTGGGCATGGTTGCCCGCAGAGGCAGCAATTACGCCAGCATTTAACTGTTGGGCCGAGAGACTGGCGATGCGATTATAGGCACCGCGCAGTTTGAATGACTTAACCGGCTGCTGATCTTCGCGTTTTAGGTAAACGTCGTTGCCCAGCTCGGCGGTTAAGCGCGATAACAATACCAAATCACTGTTAACCGCCACGTCATAAACCGGCGCCAGCAGGATTTTTTTCAGGTATTCGTGATCGGTAACGGTCATAGATCTTCCAGTTTGGATGGGTCTCTTACTGCGCCTTTATCGGCACTGGTCGCCAGCATGGCAAAGGTTTTCAGCGACAGCGATACTTCACGCTGACGGTTAACCGGGCGCCACGGGCGTTCACTGGCTTCCATCGCGGCGCGACGGGCCTGTAATTCGGCATCAGTAATGGCAATATTGATGGTACGGTTAGGAATATCGATCTCGATGGTATCGCCTTCCTGCACCAGACCAATCCCACCGCCACTAGCGGCTTCAGGTGAGCAGTGACCAATCGACAGACCAGAGGTACCACCTGAGAAGCGGCCATCAGTGATCAGCGCACAGTCTTTCCCTAAGCCTTTTGATTTCAAATAAGACGTTGGATAAAGCATTTCCTGCATACCCGGGCCGCCTTTGGGGCCTTCGTAGCGAATGATCACCGCATCACCGGCAACCACCTGATCATTCAGGATTGCCGCGACGGCTTCGTCCTGGCTTTCATAAATTCGGGCACGTCCGGTGAATTTAAGAATAGACTCATCCACACCGGCCGTTTTTACGATACAGCCGTTTTCAGCGAGGTTACCGTACAACACGGCCAGACCACCTTCCTGACTGTAAGCATGAGCTAAATCACGAATACAACCTTCGTTGCGATCGGCGTCGGCTTCATCCCAGCGACAGTCCTGGCTAAAGGCTTTAGTGGTGCGGATCCCAGCAGGGCCGGCACGGAAAAATTCGATGGCAGCGGCATTTTCGGGGTTAGTAATATCCCACTCTCTGATCACATCGGTGATGGTTTTACCTAACACATGAGCGCAGTCGCCATGCAGCAGACCGCCTTTGTTTAACTCGTTTAAGATACCCAGAACGCCACCGGCACGGTGCACGTCTTCCATATGGTACTTCGGCGTAGATGGCGCCACCTTACACAGGTGCGGCACTTTACGGGATAAGCGGTCGATATCGGCCATGGTAAATGGCACTTCGCCTTCCATTGCCGCAGCCAGTAAGTGCAGGATAGTATTGGTAGAACCGCCCATGGCGATATCCAGACTCATGGCATTTTCAAACGCATTGAAGTTAGCAATATTGCGCGGCAATGCCGAGGCATCATCGTTCTTGTACCAACGCTCACACAGCTCTACGACTAACTCGCCCGCTTTCTTGAACAGGTTTTCACGGTCGGCGTGAGTGGCCAGCATGGAGCCATTACCCGGCAGCGATAAGCCCAGCGCTTCGGTTAAACAGTTCATCGAGTTGGCCGTAAACATCCCTGAGCACGAGCCACAGGTAGGGCAGGCCGAACGCTCGATTTCGTTAGTGTCATCGTCCGACACTTTATCGTCTGCAGCAGCGACCATGGCATCAACCAAATCCAGTTTAATGATTTGATCAGACAATTTGGTTTTACCGGCTTCCATTGGACCACCGGAAACAAACACCACCGGAATGTTCAGACGCATGGACGCCATCAGCATTCCCGGGGTAATTTTGTCGCAGTTAGAGATACACACAATGGCATCGGCGCAATGCGCGTTAACCATATACTCTACTGAGTCAGCGATAATCTCACGGGACGGCAGGCTGTACAGCATCCCGCTGTGACCCATAGCAATACCGTCGTCTACCGCGATGGTATTGAATTCTTTTGCCACACCACCTGCAGCCTCAACACTACGCGCCACGAGCTGGCCCATGTCTTTTAAATGTACGTGACCCGGCACGAACTGGGTAAAGGAGTTAGCAATGGCAATAATGGGCTTACCAAAATCACCGTCTTTCATACCGGTAGCTCGCCATAAAGCGCGCGCACCGGCCATGTTGCGTCCCTGTGTTGTGGTTGCAGATCTTAACTTAGGCATAAAAAACTCTCGTCCCGTCAGGGTATATCTTATTTATAAACCGGGGTTAACCAGTTCCATTTATCTTCGGTTTTGCCGTTAAACAAGCCGAAGAACATGTCTTGAATTTCTTTAGTAATCGGGCCACGGCCGCCTTTACCTACGGTAATACCGTCTACGCTGTTCACCGGGGTGACTTCAGCGGCAGTACCACACATCAGGATTTCATCGGCCAGGTACATGGCTTCACGCGGGATGTTTTCTTCGCGAATTTCATAGCCCAGCTCTTTGGCCAGCGTCATAACCGTGTCGCGGGTAATACCCGGCAGGATTGCCGCCGTTTTAGGCGTAGTGCTGATAACGCCATCGCGGATCACGAAGATGTTTTCGCCGGCGCCTTCACTGATGTAACCGTTACGGTCCAGCGCAATGCCTTCGCCGTAGCCATGGCGACGTGCTTCCATAGAGATCAGCTGTGAAGACAGGTAGTTACCACCAGCTTTCGCGCCAGTCGGCATAGTGTTAGCTGCCAGACGGTTCCAGGAAGAGATACCGGCATCAACACCATTTTTCAGCGCTTCTTCACCCAGGTAAGCGCCCCATTCAAAGGCCGCAATCGATACTTCTGCTTCAGCATCCAAAGGCACTTTAATGCCCATACCAATATCACCAAAGAAAGCAATCGGACGGATGTAAGCGGATTTAAGATCGTTTTTAACAATGATATCTATTAGCGCCTGATTCAATTCATCCATAGTGTAAGGGATGTTCATGCGATAGATTTTGGCCGAGTCGAACAAGCGACGGGTGTGTTCCTGTAAACGGAATACACAAGTACCCTGATCCGGTGTGTTGTAAGCACGCACACCTTCAAAGACTGATGAACCGTAGTGAATAGCGTGAGTCATTACATGAACGGTAGCCTCTTTCCAGGGGATAATTTTACCGTTAAACCAGATATAATCAGCAAGTTGCTTAGCCATGTCGTTTCCTTAAGAACTAGCGGGCTTTATGTTACCCGTAAAGTGTAGTCAGTAAGTGACTGACCACTATAATTAATACCGCGTCAAATGATACATGACGCGGGCTCGCGACCCAATGCACAGTGGCATTTTTCGCAGATAAACAGTGTAAACTCGTACAATTAGGTGTGCACAGACCAATGCGACACACGCAGTTCGATTTGCACGGAATAAATATTACCGTTATCGCCAATAGTTTATTGGCTGACAATAACGAGATACAGACACAGATTCGGAAGTTTTTGGCTGGCTTTTGAAAGGGTCAATGACGTCTGGCTATAACGACACGCCTTTCAGGGGCGTAGAAATACCACGGATCCCGTGACGTGATCAAGGGCAGGGCTTAAAAATTAACCTTTTGACCGACCAAATCAGCAAATCTTTCGACGAATCTGCACCAAGGCTCAGTATGCGCCAACGTTCATCCTCAATACACTGCAGTTTAATTCGCCGACACAGTGCAGAACATCATGGGAATGGGAATCGTATATACTCGCGGCGCAGCGGGCATAAGCGCGCCGACAGTCAAAGTGGAAGTACACTTATCCAATGGCCTGCCTTCCTTTAAATTGGTTGGTCTGGCTGAAACCGCCGTTCAGGAAGCCAAAGAGCGGGTACGCAGCGCCTTAATTAACAGCGGCTTTGAGTATCCGGCACGGCGCATTACGGTAAACCTGGCGCCCGCGGATATCCCGAAAAGTGGTGGCCGCTACGATTTAGCCATTGCCCTGGGCATTTTGATCGCCATGGGATTAATCGACCAACTATCTCTGAACACAGTAGAGGTTGCCGGTGAGCTCAGTCTGAACGGCGACATTCGTCCTGTACCAGGCTTATTGCCAGTGGCCATGCGCTGTGCAGAAGACAACCATACGTTGCTGGTACCTGCAGGTAATGAAGCGGAAATTCAGTTGGTCAGCAACCTCGAATACAGGGTTCCGGCAACGTTACTTAGCGCATTCCTGCATTTTACCCGACAACACACACTCGCCATAAAGCACACCTGTAATGACGTATCTCTCCCCCCACCCCGTCCGCGCTGGGATGACATCATTGGTCAGCAACAGGCCAAACGAGCACTGTGTATTGCAGCGGCAGGCTCCCATAATCTCCTTATGGTAGGCCCGGCAGGTACGGGCAAAAGTTTGCTTGCCAGTAGGCTGGTGAGCTTACTACCACAGCTTAATCACCAACAGGCACTGGCCACTGCCGCGCTGTATTCGGTAAAAGGAGAACAGCGTGATACCCAAGATTGGCTGACGCCGCCTTTTCGCTCTCCCCACCATACCTCATCGGCCATTGCCTTAACGGGCGGTGGCGCACATCCGCAACCGGGCGAAGTGTCGCTGGCGCATAATGGGGTATTGTTTTTAGACGAACTGCCCGAATTTGGCCGTCAGGCGCTGGATGTCCTTCGCGAACCGCTGGAGACCGGAGATATATGTCTGTCACGCGCTTCCGGGCAGGCCAGGTATCCCGCCCGGTTTCAATTACTGGCCGCTATGAACCCCAGTCCGACAGGGGATATAGATGACGGTCGCAGTACTACGCAACAAATCCAGCGCTATTTAAGTAAGCTTTCAGGCCCGTTGCTCGACCGCATTGATATCCAGATTGAAGTGCGCCGGCCGGGTTCTTATGCTTTTGCGCCCCCGGTTAGCGGCAAAGACACTGCCATTGAGGCCAGAGAGCAGATCATGGCAGCTCACGAAATTCAGCAACTGCGCCAGGGTAAGAGTAACGCAGCACTGAGCGTAGCCGAACTTGGTACACATTGTTCAATGCCTCCAGAAACGGAAGAGTTTCTGCAGCGTGCGGCAACCAAATTAAAACTGTCTATGCGGGTGTTTCATCGCACCATAAAAGTAGCCCGAACCATTGCCGACCTGGAAGCGCAAGCCCATATCACCACCGAGCATATTGGTGAGGCATTGGGTTACCGGGCGCTGGATAATTTAATCCGTCAGTTTAATTCCAATTGAAACAGGGCGTTAATCAGCGGCTCGTGACGACGTTCCTGCAAACAGGCGAGGCCCAATTCGTAGGAACCAATATCGTCTACCTGAATTCGGGTAACACTGGAAGACATACTGGAGTGATCGAGCACCACCTGCGGCACAAAACCAATACCGCAGCCTAAGGCCACCATCGACACAATGGCCTCGTTTCCGCCCACTGAGGCATACACATTGGGGCGAATGCCGTGTTCGGCAAACCAATGGTAAACAATGCGGCGGCTTGGCCCCTGTTCTGGCAGTATCACCTGATTGACCCGCCAGTCGACCTGGGCAAGCTGGGTTAAACGCCGGTCGCGGGGCGCAATTAGCACCAGCGGCACAAAGTCCAGCCCCGAAAAACACAGGTCGGTTGGGAAGTCAGGAGAGTGGATGGCAATAGCAACATCCGATTTTTTATGCTTTACATGCTCAATAGCCAGCCCGGGATCGCCGGTGACCAGGCGGATATCCACACCAGGATAACGCTGGCGAAAACGGGAGAGCACAGAAGGCAGATGGCTTTGACTGGCAGTCACCGAACAGTACAGGCTTAACTCCCCCTGCAAGGCCTTTCCGTCGTCTCGCAGTTCTTGTCGTACCTGCTGCCATTCACCCAGCAATTGTTCACTAAAGTTCAACAACTTATGACCACCATGGGTGAGCGCCACGGAGCGGTTATCGCGTTTAAACAGCACGCATCCACACTCTTCTTCGAGGCGCTGTATCACCCTGCTTAAAGTGGATGGCGAAACGAACATCGCGTCGGCCGTGTCACCAAAATGTAAGCTTTTTGCGAGATGATTAAATAGCTGTAGACTGCGAAAATCCATGGTGATTTCACTTTTTGCAACACTGTTTTGCAAATATATCATTTTTCAAAACGAAAGGGGTAGCGTATTGTTGCTGCAAGTCGTCAATGACGAGGTCATCCCAGCTGATTGAAGCTAAGGGATAACGACAAAAGAAGTTCGGAATTATTTTTTTTATGGCTAATTATTTCAACACTCTGTCTCTACGCCAGCAACTGGACCAGTTAGGTCGTTGTCGCTTTATGAATCGCGACGAATTTGCTGACGGTTGTGAGTTCCTTAAAGGTAAAAAAATTGTCATCGTTGGCTGCGGTGCACAAGGCCTTAACCAGGGGCTCAATATGCGTGACTCAGGGTTAGACGTAGCTTATGCGCTGCGTCAGGCTGCGATTGATGAGAAACGTGACTCATTCCAACGCGCCTCAAACAACGGTTTTAAAGTAGGTACTTATCAGGATCTGATCCCTACAGCGGACGTGGTTTATAACCTCACTCCTGATAAGCAGCACGCCAGTGTGGTAGAAGCGGTTATGCCTTTAATGAAAGAAGGCGCAACCTTAGGTTACTCACACGGTTTCAACATTGTTGAAGAAGGTCAGCAAATTCGTAGCGACATCACTGTTGTTATGTGTGCGCCTAAGTGCCCGGGTACCGAAGTACGTGAAGAATATAAGCGTGGTTTCGGTGTACCAACACTGATTGCCGTTCACCCGGAGAATGATCCAAAAGGTGAAGGCTGGCCAATCGCTAAAGCACTGGCAAGCGCCACTGGTGGTGACCGTGCTGGTGTTCTGGAGTCGTCTTTTGTTGCAGAAGTTAAGTCTGACCTGATGGGTGAGCAAACTATCCTGTGTGGTATGCAACAAACTGCTGCGATTCTGGCCTTTGAAAAAATGACTGCTGACGGTATTGATGCCGGCTATGCAGGTGCCCTTATCCAGTATGGTTTAGAAGCCATTACTGAAGCGCTGAAAATCGGCGGCGTAACCAACATGATGGATCGCCTGTCTAACCCAGCGAAATTGAAAGCTTATGATTTGTCAGAAGAACTGACTTCTCTGATGCGCCCATTGTTTGAAAAACACCAGGACGACATCATCAGCGGCGAATTCTCTCGCACTATGATGGCTGACTGGGCAAACAACGACGCAAACCTGTTAGGCTGGCGTGAAGAAACCGGTCAGACTGGTTTTGAAAATGCCCCGGCTTACGACGGCGAAATCTCAGAGCAGGAATTTTTCGACAACGGTATTTTGTTAGTGGCTATGATTAAAGCCGGTGTAGAAATGGCCTTCGACGTAATGGTTGAAGCAGGCATTCTGCCAGAGTCGGCTTACTACGAATCACTGCACGAAACACCACTGATTTCGAACACTATTTCGCGTAAGCGTCTGTACGAAATGAACGTGGTTATTTCAGACACAGCAGAGTACGGTAACTATTTATTTGCGAACGCAGCAGTACCTTTACTGCGCGAGAAGTTCATGCCTAACATCGATACTACTGTTATCGGTAAAGGTCTGAACGTAACGTCTAACCAGGTAGACAATAAGCGTCTTACCGAAGTTAACGAAGCGATTCGCAACACTGGCGTTGAAGCCATTGGTAAAGAATTACGCGGTTACATGACGGATATGAAAGCCATCATCGAAGCGTAGACAGTTTCTGTCGTTAGGTGCTTAACCAAGCCCTTTTGCCCGACCAATTTGGTCGGGCTTTTTTATGCCTGTAAAACACATCCGCCCAACCTGCTTTTAACTTCCCAGCGCTATCGTTTTACCGCTCAATGCTGGCTGTTGCTCACAGTGAATCAATGCCATTTCGATTAACGCTTTCGCCGCTGGCAAAGCCTCACTGGAATTAGGCCATAGGGCGTAGATCGGGCGTGAGAAGAGTGGTTCAGAATAGTACCGCAATGCGTTTTTCATTTTCTTGTCAAACATGGCGACTTCGGTCATCGGCAACAGGGCAGCACCACGACCCTGCTCAACCAGTTTTCTGGCCAGTGTAATATCTCCGACCTGAGAAACCTGCGCAAACTGCGATGTAATAAGGTCAATTTCATGCTCGTTTGCGGCGATCTGCGCAGGTGAATAAGCCAAAAACAAATGCATATCCGGCGTAATCACACGCGGCCCAATCACGCTCACAGCTATCTCCCCCAGGCGCCGCTGATAAAATGAAGAATCATCCTGTTTACCAACCCTGAAAGCTACTTCAAAAGGCTTCTGACTCAATAGCGCATTGTGGTTACTCGGTTCTATATTGAGCGCTAATTCAGGATACCTTTGCTGATATTGCCAAATAACATCAAACAGAGGGCCAACAATCAGGTTTTGCGGACACAGGATGCGTAAACTGGACACATTCTCATGGCTTAACCTGGTGACTGTATTTTGTAACGCATTCATTGGCGTGGTGATTTCTTCATAAAGCTCTTTGCCAAAGGTGGTCAGAATCACCCCGCGGGAGGTGCGGGTAAGTAACGCGCTATTTAACTTTCGCTCCAGCGCGCTAAGTCTTTTAGACAGGGTCGCTGGCGTTATTTTTAAGTCGGCAGCGGTTTTAGCAAAACTGCCTCGTTTCACTATTTCGACAAACAGTTGCAAGTCATCCAGCACAGTAAATCCTTCACATTTACCTTTCCTAAACCGCCATTCTAACGCGCTCGCTTATCCATACAATATCTGTTCACCAAGAGGAGGAATGAATGAACAAACTGCTTTTTACCGCACTGTTTTCACTGTGCCTTTCGGCACTGGTATCGGGTTGGGTAACCTACATCAACTTAGGTGCTGGCCCGAGCTTTGTTAAGCACTGGGGACTTGCCTATGTCAACGCCTGGCCGATGGCTTTTTTGGCCGCCTATCTGCTCACTGCGCCAGTTAAAGCGTTAACCAACAAGCTACTAAAGGTATCGTAATCATGATAAATCCGGATAACTCACTGCACATTGTGGCAAAAATAACCCCTAAACCTGAGTATTTCGAACGTGGCCTGGCAGCCATAAAGCCCATAATTCAGCCAACCAGAGCAGAGCCGGGCTGTTTCCGATTCGATGTGTTTGCCGATGAGCACAATGGTCAGTATGTACTGGTAGAACACTTTCGTAACCAGGCAGCACTCGACAACCATTATGCCCAGCCTTATACCCGGCAGGTCTTTACCCTGTATGACGAAATACTCGCGAAAGCACCCGACATTGCCACTCTGACACCCGTTGATGAAACCTCTCCATTGGATGCGTCTGTTTCCCGTTACGAGCGCGGGCTGCATAATCTGAAACGCATCGACGGTCGGGCAGGGGAAGAAGTGGTAGAAGGGCTTAAGCAGGTGTCGGCCTCACTCGCCAACTATGTGGTTGAGTTTCCTTTGGGCGATATTTATAACCGTGGAGGTATCGATTTACGGGCCAGGGAAATTGCCACCATTGCCATGCTTGCTGCGATTGGCGATACACAGGACCAATTAAGAGTACATATTCATGCCGGATTAAATGTCGGGCTTAGCCTGGCAGAAATTGAGGAAATCATTATTCAGACTTCGGTTTACGCCGGCTTTCCCAGAGCCTTAAATGCTATGAAGGTGTTTGCTGATATTCAATCTGCACACTCCTCCATGGCGTTATAAATACAATAGCAGGTTATCCCCTAACCACTCTCTGCTTTCCCAGAGTGTTACCAACTGCATACAGATCGCATCAGCCTGACTGACACGATAATACTAACTTACTGATATATATAAATATAATAATTGGCACAATGCTTGTAATAACCACTGGTTATCTGAAAAAAGCAATCAAAATAATTAAAGTCATCTTGAGGGGAGTATTTCATGCAGTCAGGCATTTCCAGGTTTACGCAAATTGGCGACTGGATCTTCGAAGTCAAAATGGTCAGGGCTCTGCGAGTCGAAAATTACGGTCAGCCCTATGATGCAGTGGCCACACTAACTGCTAACGGAGAAAGCATGTATATCGATACACAGCTCACCCGCCAGCATAACGAGTTGAGTCGTGAAGACTGTATGGCGTTTTACGAATTTGCCAAACAGCTGGAGATGAAGCAATTGCAGTACGACAAGCTACGCAATGGTGAACGCCACTCGCGCAATGTTGAGATTGTGGAAAACCAGCGGCCCCGGGCAGTGGTTCAGCTGGTTAACGGTAATCGCTTTCCCTAAGAAAGCGATTATGCCGTTTTCTCCGGTCTTTGCAGACTCAGGCGGATAATAATGAATGCCAGCGTGAAGAACACCAGAAAACCCGCACCAATGGGGAACAAATCAACGGTGAGGTAAGAGTCTACCGTGGTGGCTACCAGCACAGCAATAATACTTGATAGCGAGCCAATAATGGCTGCGCCCAGTCCTGCCATATCGCCTAAGGGATGCATGGCAATGGCGTTGAGGTTACCAAACAGTAGCCCCACAAAGAAAAAGCCAATAAATAATGAACCAATGGTCACCACCAGTGGTGGCAGGCCATCAAACATTTCAATGATGCCCAGGAAAATAACCGAAAACACCACCGAACCAATCAACGCTACCTGGGTTACCCGATACATCCCCAAACGCATCACAATTTTGCTGTTGATAAACGACGCCAGACCAATAGAAAAAGCCAGGGTAGCAAAGATATAAGAGAACATTTCCCCCACGCCGTAGAAGCCCTGAAAGATGGTCTGCGACGCACTTAAGTAAGCCAGAAAACCGCCAAATACACAGCCCATGGCCAGGGTCGGCCCGATCACCGGCTTGTGGGTGATGATAAACATTGAAGAACGGAAAAACTGCGCCCACGAGAACGGCTTGCGACGGCTGGGAGGCAGTGTTTCCGGCTGCCTGATCCAGAACCACGCCCCGGTAAACACGGCCACCAGCAGAAACAGGGTAAAAATATGGAACCAGGAGGCAATATTGAGCACCCACTGACCCACCATAGGCGCCAGCATTGGGACCAGAATAAATACCATCATAATAAACGACATGACCCGTGCCATGGCTTCACCGGCAAACTGATCGCGGATCACCGCCGTAGAGGCTATGCGCGGGCCTGATACACCAAACGCCTGAATTACACGGCCAATAAGCATAGTTTGCATATCATCAGCCAGCATACACACCACCGTACCAACGGCAAAGATAACCAGCCCCAGAATAATGGCCTCGCGGCGGCCACGGGTATCGCAATAGGGACCAAAAAATAACTGGCCGACAGCCATGCCACCAAAAAACAAAGACACAATCAGGTGACTTTCGTGAATATCCTTCGCGCCCATCGCCGTGCCAATGGCATCCAAAGCAGGCAGCATGGCATCAATACTCAGCGCCACCAACGACGTCATCAGCGCCATCAGAGCAATAAACTCCGGCAAGCCGAGAGCGGGTTTAACATGAGTACTTTTCTGCTTCATAACAAAAGGAAATTCCGGTTTATACTAATTTCGGACGGGCTTTACCGGCCTCAAAGAAGGAAGTTAATTAAGCGCAGTAGTATACCGTAAGTTTGTGACAACTGCGCTCTGATAAGGGTGAATGGGGGGTAAAATGCCGTGGAAATATTAGCCAGTGTGGCTAATAAAAGAAGAGGAAGCGCTGCAGACTTACCTGAACTGCACACCGGACAGCGCCAGAGCACCTATCCGTTACAGCCGTGATAATCTGGCGTCAGAAAAACCAGCACCGGGAATCGGTTGATAAACACGTCTGCTTAGCAGTCTTTATCTTCCAGATCCATTTTCTCTTTAGCGTCTTCACACGCATCTTCGAGGGCGTTGCCCGCATCGTCGGCCATTTCTTCAGCCTTGTCAGCCGCATCTTCTGCCATATCTTTGGCTTTATCCGCCGCATCGGAAGCGGCATCTTTAGCATCATCCATGGCTTCACTGGCAGCATTTTTAAAGTTGCTCAGCGAGTCTTCCGCCTGCTCTTTTTTTTCTTCACTGCATGCGCTGAGTAACAGTGAAAATGCACCGATAAAGACCAGTGTCAGAATGTGTTTTGTTGTTTTCATGTAGTGTGCCCCTGTCTTTTTAATGATGTCTGAACAGCAAAGCTTTAACCACTTTGCTTAAAAATACCACATATACCCCGAAGACCAAGATGAATTTACCGAGCCGATTCATCATGGCGGAGACTCCCTGAAATCTGATAACCGTTGCGAACAACGCTATTCCCAATAAGATGACGATAATCATTAGCCATTCCTGTTTAAAATACGGCACCGCTTTGGCGGCATAACAACATGGAATAGCGAAAACCTTGCCACTTTTAAAATAGCAATATTTAACAGTGAGTTAGCCTATTATCGGCTAGAAAGGCGGTGGTGTAGAGGGTAAAGGTGTCTGCTCATACAGACACTTTTACACGCTCTTGTTAGCTTATAGTTCAGGCTTTTTGCTGGTCGGGATGCAGGGATTTACCGAGAATGTGATTGTCACGGTCGATAACCGTAGATGCGCGACCAACAATTAACGGATCCGGCGCCTTGGCAATACGCCGGTCTTTGTTTGGATAAGGCATGGAATGCAGAAAATACTGCATACAATTAAGTCGGGCCCGTTTTTTATCATCGGATTTTATCACCATCCAGGGTGCGTCGTTGGTGTCGGTATAGAAGAACATCGCTTCTTTAGCTTCGGTGTAGTCATCCCATTTCTGCTGCGCCAGTTTATCAATCGGGCTTAACTTCCATTGTTTGAGCGGATCGGTTTCGCGCTTCTCGAACCGGCGGGTTTGCTCTTCCTGAGTTACCGAGAACCAGAATTTAAATACCCGAATACCGCTATTCACCAGCATACGTTCGAGTTCAGGTGTCTGACGCATAAACTCCAGGTATTCATTGGGTTCGCAAAAGCCCATTACCCGTTCAACGCCGGCCCGGTTGTACCAGGAACGATCAAACAAGACAATTTCGCCGGCAGTAGGCAGGTGTTTTATGTAACGCTGAAAATACCACTGCCCCTTTTCTTCTTCGGAAGGTTTCTCCAGTGCTACCACTCTGGCTCCACGAGGGTTCAGATGCTCCATAAAGCGCTTGATGGTACCGCCTTTACCCGCCGCATCACGCCCCTCAAATAGCATGACCACCCGTTCTCCGGTTTCCTTTACCCATTTCTGGACTTTCAGTAACTCCACCTGCAGCTGATGCTTATGCTGTTCATAGAACTGGCGCGTCACTTTGCGCTTGTAGGGGTATTCACCGGAGCGGAATGACTCTGCAATATACTGCTCGTCGTGGCGCATTTCAGACAGTGAATGCGGATGTTCATGGGCTTCTTCCGGGGTAGGTACAGCGGTAAGTTTTTGGCTATCGGTCACGTTCAATTCTCCTTCTGTATAGGTTCATTGTACGCCGCTTAGCCGCAGTATTGGGGGCCGATACCAAGCTAATCCATGGTCGGCTGATCTGGATCAATCGGTTAAATTACGACCTGCCCGGGGGGCATTTACCGGGCCTCCCCGGGCAGGCTTGCGCTGACGTTTTGTTACAGGTACTCAGCGAGAAATTTATCCATTTCTTTGAATAACTTAACCCGATTCGACTGAATTTCCAGGTGATGGTTACCCAAAGGCAATTCAACGTACCGGTATTCCTTGTCCTCATCATCGAGCTCATCAGCCATCAGGCGACTCTGCTCAACGTGAACCACCCGGTCTTCCTCACCATGTACCAGCAAGATAGGCGTTTTGATATTTTCCACATAGTTAACCGGTGAGCGGCGGTCGCGATCATCACCATCTTCACCGATTTGTCTTTTCACCAATTTGGCGTTCAGGAAGCCTCGGGCTCTGCGCACCAGACGGTCCAAATCACTAACGCCCGCAAAACTGACCGCGCACTGATACAATTCAGGGCTTTTCACTGTGGCTGCCAAGGCCGCAAATCCACCGTAACTGGCCCCAACAATACACATTTTGTTTTTGTCGGCGTAGCCCTGATCAATCATCCATTGGGTGCCATCAACCACATCATCCTGCATAGCCATGCCCCAGTTTTGCATGTGCGATGCTTTAAATGAAAACCCATAGCCGGACGAGCCGCGGAAGTTAGGGCGCAGCACGGCATAGCCGCGACTGGTAAAATAGGCAACCCAGTAATTAAAACCACCGCCATCACGGCCACTCGGTCCGCCATGGGGAAAAATCACGGTGGGGTAAGGGGCTTCACCGGTTTTCGGCAGCGTAAGATACCCTTCGATTTCGGTTTTATCGCGGGCCGTAAAGGTAATTCGCTCGTGTTCGGTCAACGCCTCGGTGTCGATATCGGGGTATTGGTCAAATAAAAAGTTAATCGTTACTTCTTTCTGGTTACCAATATAATACCGACCAGGCTGGGTATCGCTCTGGGTATACAGCAGGTAAACCTCTTCGTTGCGGCTGAAAGCTTTCAACGAGTTGTAGCTATTCTTAAACAGTTTGTTTAACCCTTTACGCAAAGGGGCGTAGCGATCGTCCCAATAAAAGGTTCCTCGCGGTCCGTTAACACCAATGGCGTCATTGGTTACCGGCGAATAAATCAGGCTGCCGTCCACATCGTATTCATCGTCTGAATAAACCAGCGTTTCTTCACGCGTTGTCAGATCCAGCTTGTACAACGCTCTGTAATCATTAAGGTACTTCTTTATGTACAGAATGTTAGGATCAGCGGCAAAACCAGCCACGTATATCGGTTTATCTTCAGAGACGTTATACGCGTACAACTCTTCGTAATTATCGTCTTCGTCGCGCAGGAAGATCTGGCGATCACCGGTCTCGTAATTCAGCGCAATACCAATTCGCACATTACCCTGTCTATCGGTTACCCAGTCACGAATGCGTTTTTTGCCTTTAATCAGGCGGCTGATTTTGCGGTCTTTAATATTCACTTTAAAAACCGATTTTTCAAACGGTCGTGAGATATCGATGGCCATCAGAATATGATCAGGATCGTCAGGCAAGTAATCAATAACATCATCCTGGAACTGCGGCACATACCCCACATCGTTCTGATAACGCTGAATATGCCGCCAGTCGATCACCTGCTCAGGGGATGAACCTTGCTCGTCGTACTTCATCAGATATAAGCGGGTACGAAAGAACTTTTGCCCATGGCGACTAACCTCGTAGCGGGCGCTAACCAGCAAATCTTCATCATTCGCCCACTTATACCAGTTAATCTTGACCTTTTGGTTGTCTGCCTTGAGCAGGTAGTACACTTTCCCGGTGGCCAAATCCAGCGTCATCAGCGCGGCAAGATCTTCATTGGAGGAGTTACGTTGCATGGCAAAGCGCGCCCCGTTTGGCGACATGGCAACGCTGTAAAACTGCGGCAGGCGACTAAAAACTTCGATAGGTTGAGGCTCTGAGGATTGGGCCACAGGCACTAAAGCAACACAACACAGCCACAACAGGATGAGCTGCTTGAACAGGCGGGGCATACAACGTTCCTTGTTTATTTTTAGCTTTCAATTTTGTGGTTAATATAAACGAAAGGGGATACCTGTCGCAACAAACAGGAAATTAGCTAAAAACGCTGTAGCGAATCCGCTTAAGGAGGTACACTTTTTGGCGTGGATTCTGCTTTAAGAATTGACCCTTTTGTTTGTATGCCGTGCAAGGAGCACACAGTCCGTTAATGTCAGTAGGTACTTTTTCACCCTTTTGTCGTGCTAGTTTGGCGCTAACCTGCCTGTTGTTCATACTCTGCCAGCCTGTATGGGCCTTAGACTATGAGTTAAAAGGCATAGAGCGAAGCGAGTTAGAAGACAATATAGAACTGCATCTGGCATCGGTTAAGCTGGTTGATAACGCACTGGATGAACCCACCGAAGATCGCATAATGCGCTCTGTAAAAACTGCCCTGCAACCCTTCGGTTTTTACAATAGTGAAGTCGCGCTCTATTTTGAGGAAGAAGAGCTTGTTATCGATGTCAGCCTCGGCGCTCCGCTTAAAGTCAGTAATGTAACCCGTGAGATTATTGGCGATGGACGCACGGATGAGGCTTTTCGGCAACGCTATAATGCCTTCCCGCTAAAACAAGGCGACGTATTACATCAGCCAACTTACGAAAAGTTTAAGTCAGAGATGTTTAACTATGCGCTGTCTAATGGCTACTTTGATTTTTATTGGCAGGCCACCCGGCTCGACCTGGTGCGGGAAGAAAACGAAGCGAATATTCTGCTTATTGCACAAAGTGGCCGCCAGTACGAATTTGGCGAAGTAGAACTGGTTGGCGACGATCGGGCGAAAGCGATTATCGGCCGGCTGAAGAATTTTGTGGCCGGTGAAAAATACAGCTCAGCTAAATTAACCGAGTTTAACCGGCGCTTAAACGAAACCGGTTATTTCGCAAGAGCCATTGCCCGCCCCATTGTTAAGCGGGCCGAAGGAGCGCGAGTACCGGTTGAAGTCACGCTGACGCATCTGCCACGGGATATCTTTAACGTGGGTGGCGGCGCCAACTCCGACAAAGGCCCCCGGGTACGAGCCCGCTGGGAGCGGCCCTGGGTGAATACCCGAGGGCATTCAGTAACCGGGCAGGTGTTTTTCTCCAAGCTGGAACAGGCGGCCAGTCTCGACTACCGTATTCCCCTTGAGGATGTAAACAATGATTACGCCAGTTTTCAAACCAGTTATGAATTTGAAGACAACTCGATCAGTGACACCAAAAGTGAAACCCTGACTATCTCAGGCCATCGTTTCTGGAAAGAAGCCGAATCCCCCTGGCAACGCAGCTTGTCGTTAACCTTTGAGCGGGAGATGTTTACCCAGGGGATAAGCGATCCGCAAACCATTAATCTGCTGATGCCCGGTTACTCGATTGGTTACACCAAATCCGATCAGGAACTCACTATCGGCCAGGGTCAGCAATATATTGTGGCGGTTCAGGGTGGGCATGAAAGTGCCGGCAGCGATATTTCGCTGTTTAAAATTACCGCCAACGCCAAAGTGATCACTACCATCAACGATACACACCGTATTTATCTGCGAGCCGACGCCGGCGCTATCCGTACCGACGATTTTAACCGGGTGCCCTCATCGCTGCGTTTCTTTACCGGTGGCGATCAGAGTATTCGCGGCTTCCGCTATCAGGAAATATCTCCCCAGGTACTCGACGACGAAGGTAATCCGGTGCTAACCGGTGGCCGCTATCTGGCAACAGCCAGCGTAGAGTATGCTTATCCCGTTGCAGATAACTGGCGGGCGGCCGTGTTTGCCGATGTGGGTACCGCCACCAATGACTTCTCTGATGGCTTATCCCGGGGCCTGGGTATTGGCGCCCATTGGTTAACGCTGATTGGCCCGGTGCGCTTTTATATTGCCCAGGGCAAAAATGACTTCGAGACACAATGGCGCTTCCACTTTTCGCTGGGGCCTGAGCTATGAGTATCAATCGCCTGGCAAAAGGCTTCTTAATACTGCTGCTAACCCTGATACTGCTTGTTGTCGCCTTACTGTCGCCGCTTGGCGCACCATTAATCAATTATGCGGCGAACAAGTACGTCCCCGGACTCTCGGTAGACTCGGTATCGGGTAGCCCGTTAAGCGAACTGACACTACAGCACATCAGCTGGCAAAACGAGCAATGGCAGGTGAACGTCAGCAAAGTCACTTTAGCCCACGAGTGGACCTGCCTGCTTAACAGTAAAGCGTGCATTACCGCCTTAAAGATTGACTCACCGCACATAAAGCAATTGGCAGTCGCAGACACCGCAGAAGCGCAGCCAGCTGAACCGACCGGTGAAATTACCCTGCCACTGGCCATTGCACTGGATGACCTCAGCATCAGTGACACACGCTTTCAAAGCGCGGCCATAACGCTTCAGGCAGAGCAGTTAACCAGCAGCGCCGAGTGGACAGACACGCTGGATATTAAACATCTCACGCTCAACGGCCTGACCATTACGCTGCCAGAGAGCGAACCACAACCGCAGTCACCGATGATTTTAAGTTATCAGGCGCCGGCCTTGCCTGAGGTGAATATACCGCTATCGCTGCAGGCCAGCGACGTTAAGCTCTCCAACATCCGGGTGTTACAGGGTGAGCAGGAAGTCGCCGCACTCGACGTAGCCTTACAACAAACACAGATTCAGGGCAGCCAGATTGCATTGCGTGCGCTCAGCGTATCCATGGCGCAGGTGAATGCAAGCCTTGACGGTGAGGTCAGCCTGAGCGGCCAGTATCCTCTTAACTTAGCCCTGGTTGCTGACCTGCCCGTCGAACAGTCTGCCCAGCATACAGAGCTGACAGCCGAAGGCGATCTGAGTGACCTCGCACTCAATATCAGCACCAGTGGACTGGCCAGCGCCAACATTACTGGCAAAGCCAACCTGCTCAGTGACAGCCTGCCTGTCTCCTTACACACTCAGTGGCCTGCACAAGCCCTCGCGCCGCTGGCGAATGTCGATCTGGATAGCGGCGTGTTGTCGATTCAGGGCCAAATGGGCGAATACGCTATACAGCTCGATAGCGGAGCCACTATTCCTGATGTATCACCGGTAAAAGTGAGTCTGATTGCCCTGTTAAGCGATCGCTCGTTAGCGGTATCGGCGCTTAATAGTGAACTACTGGAAGGCGAAGTGACCAACAGTGGCGTGCTCTATTTCAGTGACTCGCTGAGCTGGGAGGGGATATCTCGCCTGACACGTTTGGATTTACAAGGGTTTTCAGAACTTGCCCCCACCAATTTAAACGGCGTTGTAAAAGCACAGGTTAGCCTGAGTGACAAAGGCCCCAATGTGCTGGTGTCAGATATCCGCCTTCAGGGGGAGCACTTACGGGAGTCATTTACCCTGACGGGTGACGCCGTTTACTCTGCCAACAGTGACATTATGGTGGCGAATGTCAGTGGTGACCTGGCCAACAATCACTTCTCGGCGGTGGGGCAGGTGTTTAATCAGCAATATCTGGATGCCCTGGTGGCCATCGATTTGCAAAAGCTGGCAGCGTTATACCCCGAGGTATCCGGCCAGCTAGCCGGCTCAGTAGCCATAAAAGGCCCCTGGGAAGCACCGGTCATTGATTCCAAACTGTTGCTTACAGATGTCCTCGCCAGTGCCAGGCTAAGTCAGGCGGCCGCTAATCAGGGCCCTCTGAATGGGGAAATATCGGTAACCGGTTCTTTAGCCGAGCATGCGGTTAAAGCCAACCTGCAATTGCCTGAACATACCACCACACTGAACCTGGTCGGTCAGTGGCAAAACCAGCAATGGCAGGGCCAGTTAACCGATACCCAGCTGGCGGTCCTGAATACTGTATGGGAATTACAGTCAGACGTTGCCCTGCGTTATGAAGCTAGCCCACAGCATTTCACGGTGAGTCAGCACTGCTGGGAAGCCAGGGAGAAAGGCAATTTATGTATCAATGCTGTTGATTATACGCCGGCACTGATTAACTGGGATGTGCAGGCTAACGCACTGCCAATTGGCCTGTGGGTTGACGAGCTGATGCCAGATCTGTTGGTAGAACGCAACAGCGCCACGCTCAACATCAACACTAAAGGCAACTTTAACCCGGCCAATGAAAAAGTAGCCGGCCAGCTTCAGGTATCGGTAAGCCCGGATAAATGGCAACTCGCCGGTAATGAACCGGTAACCATCGATCTAAATGAAGTGAGCTTTAATGGCCAGTTTGACGAACAGCAAGTCGCCTTAACCGGTAATATCACCAGCCCGCAAATTGGAACCATAACCTCCCGCGCCACGGTATTTCCATTTACCGAACAACCCACTATTGAAGCGCAAATTACCATTGCCGACTGGCAGCTCGCGCCATTTAAGCCACTGATTGCACGCATGAATGAACTCAACGGCAATATTAACGGTGAGCTTAAACTGGACGGACCGTTGAGCCTGCCGCAGGTGAATGGTCAGTTAACCCTTAAGCAGGGTGAGATAAACAGTGAAGACCTGCCGGTAGCAGTGAGTCATTGGCAACAAACCATCAACCTCAATGGTGCCAGTGCCGACTTTGAAGGGGAATTTTTACTGGGTGATGGCCCGGGCACCTTAAACGGCTCGGTAGACTGGCAGGACAGCTTATTGGTGGATGTCGCCGTGAAAGGCGATGCCTTTACAGTTAATTACGATGACAGCCGGGTGAAAGTCTCGCCAGACCTTTCGGTCAGCCTGAGTCCCCAGAGCGTAGAGATAACCGGTGACATTGATATTCCCTATGCCCGGGTAAAAATTAACGAACTGCCGCCCAGCGCGGTGTCTCCTTCACGTGATGTGCACCTGCGCGGGGAGCCACCCAGTGAAGCACTGGTGGACAATATAAATGCCGACATCATGGTCACATTTGATGAGGCAGAGCGTGAAGAGGTGCGCCTTGATGCCTTTGGTTTAAAGGCCACCTTAAGTGGCGGTGTAAATGTACAAACCCAGCCTGCACTTACTGGCTACGGTGATTTACGCATTCTCAATGGCCGCTATGCCGCTTATGGGCAGAATTTGATTATCCGTACCGGTGAAGTGCAGTTTAACGGCCCGTTAGACCAGCCCATTCTGCTGGTTGAAGCCATTCGCGATCCAGACCTGACCGAAGATGATGTGATCGCGGGTGTTCGGGTAGAAGGCCCGGCCAATCAACCCAGCGTTTCGTTGTTCTCGGAGCCGGGGATGGATCAGGCCAGAAACCTGGCTTACCTGCTGAATGGCAGCGGCGGTCTCGGCGGCGGCCAGATGGACGAAAACTCCTATGCCGCCATGCTGATTGGATTTGGTTTATCCAGCTCTGAGTCACTTACCAGTAATGTGGGTAATGCATTGGGGATTGAAGATTTATCCCTCAGCACCACCGGCCAGGGCAGCGATACCAAAGTGGCCATTTCAGGCAAAATTGCGTCAAACCTCACCGTACGCTACGGGGTAGGCATGTTTTCCGATGAAGACAGCGGCGGCCAGGAAGTAGCGCTTCGCTATCAGATCCTGTCTAACCTGTACCTGGAGATTGTGCGCAGCCTGTATACCACTGTCGATTTGTATTATCAGTTTACCCTGGGGGATAACAAGCCGGATAACTCCAGCGAGGGCAACGCCCAGGAGTAGGCGTTGCTGTTGTGCCTTTAATCTGCCGCGCCCAGATCGGTAATACGGCCATTGTTAAGGCTGTAAATCCAGCTATGAATGGTGAGAGCCTGCTTACGTGCCAGCGCATCTTTTACAATGGTTGTACGTTTAACGTTGTCGGTTTGAGCCAGCACATTTAACTCACACAAGCGTGCAGAACGCTGGTTCTCAGGCAACGCCTGAACGTCGTTATAGTGCTGTTGGTAGATATCCTTAATGTGCCCGAGCCAGTTATCAATCAGGCCAAACTGTTGCTCGCTCATGGCCGCTTCCACGCCACCACAGCCATAGTGGCCGCAAACAATAATGTGCTTAACCTTGAGCACGTCTACCGCGTACTGCAACACCGACAGGCAGTTAAAATCGGTGTGGATCACCATATTGGCCACATTACGATGCACAAAAATATCGCCGGGCAGTAAGTCCACAATCTGATTGGCCGGTACGCGGCTATCCGAGCAGCCTATCCATAAATAATCCGGCGTCTGCTGCTTGGACAGGGTGTCAAAAAATGTAGGGTCAGCTTTGTATGTCCGGGCGGCCCAGTGCGCGTTGTTATCGAGTAACTTTTTAATATCATCCATTGAGCACAGCGCCTGTTATAGAGGGCAATGAAAAGAGCGGGCAGTGTAGGCCTGCAAAGCTAGGGGAACAAGTCATTTTGCTCCTGACTGACCAGTTGCTCGTATTCGCGCTTAAATTTCTGCTCCCGTTTATAGGCCCAGTAACCAAACCCGGCCATCAGCAGGCTGATAACGATAAAAGTGGCCACACCGCCTTTATCCACAAACGATTTCCACGTGAGATCGCCAACCACGGCGGCAATGCCCCATACGAGTAATAAAATTAACTCACTGCTCCAGGCTGAATGCAACGTGATGCGCGCGATTCTCTGATTACTCAGATATTGCTTTTTTAACGTATCCCGGTAATGACTGGTATCTTCAAACGAGGCGAGCACGGCATGACGACGCAGCCAGATAACAAAGCCGGTAAACACGCCACCACCTACCATAACGCCGCACAACACCAGGGCCATATATAAAGGTAACTTTTCCCAGCTATAAATGAGCATGCCGAGACCAATTAAAAAGCCGGTAAAATCTGAAGCAATATACCAGCGCTGCAACCGTTGCTGGGCTTTCAGGCGCAAGGTCACATCGGCCAGGTCGATTTCACTCACCGGTTGCTGCTGCCAGAGTGCAGTTAAATCCTGTTCCGGTGTTTGATTAGTCATTATTCATCCTCTGCTGCAACGTGTTTTTTGCCCGCTGAAGTAATACGCCAACGTGATTTTTAGTCAATCCGCACACCTCGGCAATTTCCTGATAGCTAAGCCCTTCCAATGTGAGCGTCATCACCTGACGCATTGTCAGGGGCAAGGCTCGAATAGCTTCCAGTAACGTGGTGACCTGCCGGCTTCGTGCCGCTACATATTCCGGCTCTTCATCCATCGCCCCGGCGGTGCCAACAATATCATCGTCGTCTGGCTGGCTCACTTCGCGGTTTTTCACCTCTTTGCTCACATGGGTCACCGCCCGGTTGTGCGCAATTTTAAGTATGTAGGTTTTCAGGCTGGCATCACCATTAAAGCGCTCTAACCCCTGCCATACCGCCAGAGCAATTTCCTGCAATAACTCCTGACGCACCGATTCATTGGCCTCGTAGCTCGATGCCACGCGACTCAGGAGCGCCTGATGTTCACTGAGTATTTGCTTAAAATCCTTTTGCACGAATGTCCCGGTTTGTAAGGTGAATTTAGCTTGCTTACTTCCTCTAGTCTGCCTGACGCAAAAAAAATTACAGGGCTTGTAATTTTTTTTAACGGGCAATGACTATAACGGTAACACAGCAGTTTGGTTAGTACTTAAAGAGGAAATCACAATGACACATACAGAGATTATTTTATTGGTAAGTGCAATGCTTGGAATGGGCTTAGTTTGCCATTATCTGGACGCCAAATATAATTGGCAGTTAAGTGCCTGGTTTTACGGTAAACCGGTTAACCCGTTTAAAAAAACCGAGGCGCAAAACAGCCGGACTCCTGCTCAAAAAGATGCGGAAATTGCAGCATTAAAAGAACGCATTGCCGTGCTGGAGAAAATCGTCACCGAACCGGCTTATGAACTCAATCAGGAATTGAATAAGTTGTGTCGGTAGAAAAGAACCGTTATCCCGGCTTATTTTATAATGTCATCCCGGCCGATTTATAACGTCATCCCGGCCTCCGAGCCGGGATCTCCTTAACGGCCTGATTGCCTGATACAATCCTATGGAGTGAGCAACACTGCTCAGGAGATCCCGGATAGCTGCTGTAGCAGCTTCCGGGATGACGGTGTGGTGGAGATTCCTACATGGCACTCACCTTTTCGTCATCCCGGCCCCCGAGCCGGGATCTCCTTAACGGCCTGATTGCCTGAAACAATCTTATGGAGTGAGCAACACTGCTCAGGAGATCCCGGATAGCTGCTGTAGCAGCTTCC